>Ga0247837_1000179_pt1 | contig 125731 bp, 96 predicted proteins | sample LaCtaG_2_FD_187115 | JGI IMG/M metagenome (GOLD analysis project Ga0247837, IMG submission 187115) | Freshwater microbial communities from meromictic Lake La Cruz, Castile-La Mancha, Spain - LaCruzMarch2015_14.5m | ecosystem: Environmental > Aquatic > Freshwater > Lake | place: Spain... | reverse complement strand
GAAGTCCTGCAGAGTCTTTTATGGAGCCGCTTGTGTTTTGACTTACGTGATCTTGATTGGATTAGTTCTGTGACAGCTCGCCGCTTTGTGGAAGTAAATTTCCAACTCAATCTGTGGATTCGGCCTCTAGCGTACTTTTAGTACATGCATTTCCCATTCAGACATACATTGGACCTTGCTCAAGATGATGTTTATGCTGACCTCAAAGGCCTCGATATCGCTATACATCCTCCGTAGAAAGTACACATCAGGCCAGTCGGTATGAAAGACTTCCTGGCGTCTTTCTTCGTCCATAAGGCAGGAGCGTTGAGAGTCGAAGGACGCCATCAGATATACTATATGCAGAACTGCAAAAACAAATCACTTCTGTCATTTGGTCTCTTACTGCCTGGGTAAACCCCTGAATGTGAAATTGATTAGGCCACTAAAGCCTGATAGTTTGGGTGAGAAAGGAAAAGATCTGAAGTCACAAAATAGCAGTATGGCCGGATATATAGCTTTCGCTATACACAGAAATACATAAGTATGCGGTTAGCATGCAGGAAAGCCGTGCATATAGAAGACTACTGGGACTACACTATAGAATTAGCTTCCCATCAGCCGCCACCTTCACTCTCGCCTGCAGCTGCTCCAGGGGTTCCTTGTTCACCACCTTATAGTCGATTTCCTCATACAGCGGCACTCCAGGGTCGTCCGCCTGGTGCAGGGCTACTCCGATTCCCTTCCCGTCCTCATAGTAACTCAGCAGGTAGTAGTGTCCGTTTTCAGACTTGAGGCCCTGTCTCGCTATGGCGGCTTTGCGAGTGCGGGTGGTGGAGGAGGCAGTGATCGAGCGTGCTTGTTTGCCCTTCCAAACGGCTTGCAACTTAGTAGCCGCAGTTTCAGCCGCCTTGGACTCCTCCGGGTAAGGCAACCACTGGAACTGCACCTTCAGCTTACAAGCCTCCGATAGGTCCACCAGTACATCCGTACTCCAGGCATTAGGGGCGCCGAATGCAGCTTTGAAGTCGCAAGTCCTTTGGAACATTTCCTTCCTATTGCTCAGTTCAATCACTGTAATGACCACTTGAGTGGCGGTTTTTGGAGTGCTGACGTTCTGAATCATCATTGGTCTGGGCCAGGGCGGACCTGCTAAGGAGTGCACGAATGCAGAACCGATTACGAACTTCAGCATAACTCCGTCTAATCCCACAGCTCCGGTCACTTTCACACCTAAATCTCCCCTCAAAGCAGGCTCCAAACTCCCTACCCGAGAGTCTCCGAACGCCAATTTATCCCCTACTCCAGCAGTGATTTCCCCCGCTTGTTCCGGATTTATCTCCAGCGAATCCAGCAAAGTATACATCGGAATGGAAGGGTCGCCCACTGGGTGCAAATCCGCCACAGTCTTCCCCTCCAAGTCCGTCGTCACATTGACCATATAAAACTTCCCATCAACCGCCACTCCTCTGCGGCTTATTAGTCTCCTGGAAGCAGCTTTGAGGCCTTTTACCTGCTCTCTGGCTTTTTTCCCTCTCCACCAGGCCTGTATCTTCGTAGCACATTTGATGACTCTCTCTTCTTCCTCGGTAAACGGCCTCCACTTCATTTTTAGTACGAGACTCATAGTGGAGGATAGGCTCATTTTGATTTCTTGACTCATTACGTTGGGTGCTGCAAGTGCAGACTCCCAGTTGAAAGAACTCTTTATCACCTCTTTTTGGCTCTGAAAGTCCACAATTGTGACTGCTAAAGGGGGGATGGCTCGAGTTATGGCCAGTTTGATGTCTCGCAGACATAGAGTTTCGGTCCAGGGAGGTCCGCTTGCAGCAGTTCGTGTGGTCTTTCCTGCGAGGGAAAAGAGCACGAGACAGCTTTTCAGGTCAATTCCGCCCAGTGGTAGGATATACAGGTCCCCCGAGCCTTCCAAACGCACTGTATCTCTCGGCAGCCACTTCAACTGAATCAAAATATACCCTTTCTGCTTCCCTGCTTTATCCTTCACAGCGAATTCACTGTTAACCGCCCAATTCCCAGGCTGACTAATACACTTCAGCCAGGGAATGGACACAGTGGCATCCACTCCACTCGCTCCAAACAGCTCCACCTTAATAGCCTCTGAAACCGCATTGCTTTTTATCCCATCCACCTTAAACCTGCCTCTGAACTTCCACTCCGGACTGCTTCCTTGCAGAAACTCAGTCCTTTGAGGGCCGTCAGACCCGGCCAAGGTGCACTGCACTGCGTATTTGCCCTCAGGCAGTTCCCTGGCTTTTACAATTTGGAGGGATAAACGGCCATATAAGGTCTTTACAGCCTGAATGGGAGAAGGCGCAGATTGCTCTTTTACAGCAGGTTTGGTGGGGACTGGAATTGGGGCTTTAGAAGGGGACTTGATGGGAGCAGGGAAATTGGGTTGTTTTGTGCGGACTATGGGAATTTCCTCTTTATCGTCGATTTCCACAGAATCTTCCGGGGTTTTTGTCTGTATTTTCGCCTGGGCTTTGAGTGGTGTTTTCTGAGATTTCTTGAAGTTGGACTCGCCTACGCTGTCAGGCTCGAAGTCCCCCTGCAAAGACACATCCTCAGGGACGTCTTCGTCCTTGTCATTCAGTTCATCTTCCTCCTCATCCAGTACTGCTTCGGAAATTTCCTCCTTTTCTGCCTCGACTTCCTCCCCTGCAGTCTCTATTTGAGCCTTTAGTTCGTCTAGGGATATACTCCCGGAGTGGTCTTCGTCCAACACTGCGAAAATCGCATGTCGGTCCTCTCGGCTGATGTTCAATTTCAGCATATTGCACGCCTCTGCCAGTTCCGCGAAGTTGATAGTGCCGTCTCTATTGATATCCATCATTTCAAACAGGTCTTCCAGCGGCTTCCCCCTGAACTTCGCCTTCAGCTTGATGAACAGCTTGGAGACCAGCTCCGCCTTGCGAGACTCCCAAGTAGTCACGACTTGCACGAAGGACTGGATGGACGCGGTGTTGATCCCTGGGCGGAACCCTGCAATTCGCAGTAGAGACAGGATGTCTTGGGGACTGATTCCCAACTTGTCCAGCGCTTTGGTCATTTCTGACTTGGTCACACTGCCGTCTGCATTCATATCCACATCTGTGAGCCGCTGCTTTAGGCCTGGCTTCAGGGCTATTAGAGCTGCGGAAAGACGGTCAATTACTTGGCCGTCATTTAGGTGGATTTCAGACTCGACTGCAGGAGCGCTTTCGACCTTCGCATCGAGACTTTTGAGGAACAGTAGTCCGGACTTGAAGCGTAAAGCCCTGTCCTTCACCTCCTTGTCAGCCAGCGCCTTCTTCAAGTCCTCCAAGTCCTCCGGCTTCGGCACTGTTGCTAGCTGCTTCCCAAGCGTCTCATTCACAGCCTTAAAGCGGTCGATTTCTTTCCTAAGCGTGGAAACTTCCTCTTGCAGTCTCAACTTGGCTGCGAGTGCCAGCTCTTTATCCCCCTCTGCAGCTTCCAAAGCCTCTTGCAGAGAGGTCATTTGGTCTGTGTCTTTGGCTCTCCGCTCACTGGACTGCAGCTCGCGTCTGAGTCTGGCAAGCTCTCGGTCCTGGGCTGCGAGTCTGCTTTCCAGTTCTTTCACTCTGCGGTCGTCCTGGACTAGGCTGGATCGAGTTTCTGCCCCTGCTATAGGCCGCTGCTCCACGAACTCCTCACTTTCCATGACCATTGGATGCGCTCCTCCCAAGGCTTCTCCATAGAATTCATATATCGCGTACTCGTCTCCTTGAGGCACTGGCAACTGCTTCGGGTAGGGAAACAGGACGTTGAACACCTTCAAAACCGCCTCCGCAGGACTACTGCCGCCCAGCGCCTGCAGCAAAGCCCCAGGGGACAGGATTCCCTCCATCCACGCACCTGAGAACAGCTGTGGCTTCTTTAGGTGCTGCTGGGCGTTCACTCCGATTTCCTGCACTCTTTTGAGTAAGTTGAGTAGGGAGTCTCTTCGCTCCTGCTTGTTGGGAGGGAGCTGCAGCACTGGCTCGGAGGGAGACTGCTTGGGCCGGGTCTTGGGCGGGGAGTTTTGGGAGTAAGGGGAAACGGTCTGAGGGGCGGTCGCGCCTTTGGCGGCTGGATGCAGGAAGCCAGCTTCTTTTTCCCCCTCCGGCTTTACATAGAGGGAAATGATTTGGTGGATTTGGTCGTTCTTCACCAGGTCAACTGGCGTTTTGCCGGCTGTGTCTTTAACTGTTAATTTGGCTGCGTTCTTCAAGAGCATCGGAATACAGCGACTGCGACTAGCCTCGCAGGCGTAGTGCAGAGGCGTCCTTCCCAGGCTGTCCACCGGGTCCACTTCGCAGCCGTTCTCCAGCAACACTCTGATAAAGTCAATCTGCCGGGCACTGCTGTTGAACACCACGTAGTGCATAGGCCCTCTGCCACTGCCGTCCACATAGTGCACGCAGTCTCTGTCCTGCTTCAGGAGGATCTTTAGAGCTTCGGAGTCGAGGGCGTTGCAGGCGTAATGGACGGCTTTGCGTCCTGCGCTGTCCCCAGCCTGTGTATCGACTCGCTTTCTTAGTAAGGAGGCGACGATCGGTGCGTGGCCTCGAGAGCAGGCTAGATGCAGGGGCGTGTTGAGCATTCTGTCTCGGGCTTCTGCCTGCCAGCCCTTCGAGAGCAGCAGTTCCACCAGTTCTAAATGTCCTTCTCTGCAGGCTAAATGCAGACAGGTCTTTTTCGTGTCGTCCACTGCGTCAACGCAAGTAGGCAAGTCGTTTATACGCAAGTACTCCGACACCCGGGCCAAGTCGCCCCTGGCAACAGCTGTAAACAGCGGATTGAACGCATTATCAGTCCTTTTCGTAAGCCACTTCATATCAAAATTCGCTCTCTTCAGCCTTTCCGCTGCTTTGGGTTGGTACAAGTCCCAACTTTCCCCTACGACTCTTTGAAATTCCTCTCTCCACGTCGGCGATATCTGTGTCAGCGCCAGTTCCTCCAGTGTCAACTTATTGAAGCCCTTCGTGCTGAACTTCTCCAACGCCACCTCCTCAGGTCTTTGACTCGCGAAGGCTATTGAGTCCTGCTCCCGTGCCATTTCTACTATCACCATTTAGCCTCTCTGAGGATGTGGCCGAGCCCGGCTTCGCCTAGAGCTTGTCTGAGATCTGGACAGTGCTTGCAGTGCGAAGCCACAAGGGTCACCAGTTTGTCATAAGTCTGGAGTTTGAGTTCCGCAGAGAAGCTGCTTTTGCTAGAGTGGCGAGAAGAGGCGCGAGCGGGCTTTCCAGGGGATTTCGCAGGAGTCGATTTCCGATATTTGGCCAAAAATGCTTCTCGAGAAGACTTGGGTTTGTGCTTGTGGTCGGTGTTGGAACGAAGTGCTGACTTCGCAGTGACCACGACTTGTGGCTTGACCGGAGTCACAGCCTCATACTCCTCTGTATACAACTGAGTCGTAGGTAGGCGAGTTACCCTTTGGGAGTCCTCGCCTGGCCTACGGTTTTCCTCACTTTCCTGTGTTTCTGATATGCGTGTGGGAATGGCACTATGTCTGCTGACTACCAAATGCTTGGGCTGTGCAGCCACCGAGAACTCCTTAGCACTGTAGATAGAGTTGGGAGTAGCAGGTACGTCTTCATTGAATATGATGGTCTGTAGGGTCTTTAAAGGCTGGCGACGGTCGCGGTGGGTGGAGGGGAGAGGCTGAAAGTCCTCGCTAGAGTCGCCGTGGCTGTAGGTAGCGAAGGGTTCATACATTTCCCTAACTGTCAGCCATTTGAAGTGGCCGCCAGACAGAGAAGTAAGGACAGGTGACGGAAAGGACTTTCAGTAGATAGGCAAATGCAGTACATTTCCTTTCTTTGAGGATTACCAAGGAACAGGTTGGCTAGGAGCTACTGTTCCCTCTAGCTAAACTCTATGCGTGACTACCGCTTTGTAGTCCATCGCAGTCCCCATGGCGAAGAAATGCTCCAGGAGTCGGCCACTCCTTCGAGTCTGCAGGCCCATGTCTTGCATCAGAGTGTCCGCATACCAGTCCCCCGGCATCAGAAAGCTGCTTTTCTTGTTTCCTTTCTTTGCTTGCAGCATGTGTTGCTTCCAGCCTTCGATTTCTCGGTTCATGTGGTCGTTGGAAGGCAGGACGACCCCACCTCTGAGCACTTCAGCAAGCCAAACAGCCTGCAGGTTGGTAATCAGCATAGTGTTCGTAGTGGACAAATTCCCGATTACTGCGAAGTTCTTGACTCCGGGCTTGACAATTCCGCGGTGTCTCCACTGCTCGCCACTGTCACTGTCTAAAGTGAAGTAGTTCCTATTGAAGCCGGTGGCCAGAACCACTACATCCGCTTCGATTACAGCGCCGTCAGAGGTCACTATGCCGTCCGGAATGAAGTGGTCGATTGAAGCGTGCTTTACTGCAATTCTGCCGCTTAGCAACTTGGCAGTGAAGTCCGCTGTGCGCGTTACCAGCGTGTCCAGCTCCTCCTTCAGCGGTGTATCGGGGTGCAAAGACGCAGGCAGGTCTTCCACCAGCTTTTTCCCTATATAGGCCCAGTAGAGGCTAGCCACAGGACTGAGCGCCCAATTCACCCACCCAGACTCTCCATAGACCGCAGGCTTCAGCAGATTTGTGAAGCGACTAAACATCGTATAGCCAGGATGTAGGCCGAATAGTTGAAAGGAAAGCGGGATATTCCAGTGAGATTTCCGCTGCACGTTAATGACGGAAGTGGCGTAGTTCGCTGCCAGTTCCAATATGTCAAAGGCACTTTTGCCGGCTCCGATTACCACTACTTTCTTGCCTGAGCAGAGCGCTTTTGCTTGCTTGAAGTCGGAACTGTGGAGGATTTTGCCTTTGAAAGTGTCTGTCCCAGGAAAGGAGGGTATATAGGGATAGTGAAAAGTCCCATTGCAAAGCACTAGGAAATCATACGCCTTTTTAGTCCCATCAGACAAGGACAGTTCCCAAGAACTATCCGGGAGTTGCTGTATCACAGCCACTTGCGTCCCAAGATGAATGCTTTCCTGCAACTTGAATTCGTCAATATATCGCTCGAAGAACTTCAAGATTACGTCTTGTTTGGGAATTATTGGAGTATTGTCAGGAAATACGAAATCCGGCATATTGTAGGTGTAGAAAGGCACTTGCAGTCCCGCTCCCTCATAGTTGTCATACCAAACTCCGCCGATATGGTCTCTCTTCTCCAGCACTTGCACAGCATATCCCTGCTGTTTCAGCACTTTGGCAGTGATCAGTCCGCTGGCTCCGCCGCCAATGATCCCTACTGTCTGGGGAACTTTCGACAAAAGGTGCTGATTGGGGTGCTCGGAGTAGGCCACTTTGGGCAGTTCTTGGTACGCCGGGCCTTGGGCGTTTGGCCGTGGCAAGGGCCAGAGAAGGACAGTTGTCCCCACAGCTGCCCCGAGGACTCCTCCAAACAGCAGCCTTCTCAGCATTTATCCACGCTATTCCTTACTAAACTCGGTGAGTGACGACAGAGCGGTACTCAGTGGCGCCAGTCCTTCCGAAATAGTGCTGCAGCCATGTCTTGGCTCTCCTCGTCTGCAGGTGCATGTCTCCGAGCAGTTGCTCTGCTAGGAAGTCTACTCGGAAATGCAGACTTCCCCTCTTGCTTTCCCCCGGACCCTTGTTGTAGTCCTGTCTGGCCTTGATGTCGCCAAGCATGGCTTCGTTGGAAGGGAGCACTGCATGTCCTCTCAGCACTTCGGAGAGCCAGACAGCCTGCAAGTTGGTGATTAGGGCGGTTTGAACGGTGGCTATGTAGCCCACCACTGCCAGGTTCCTCACTCCTGGCAGCACCATTCCCCTGTATCTCCACTGCTCTCCGTCTTCCTCCTTTAGCCCTAGAAAGTCTCGCTTGAAGCCAGTCGCCAGGATCACAACATCCGCTGGAAGCACCTCTCCATCTACTGTAACGAGTCCTGTGGGTGTGAAGCGGTCCACAGACCCTTGCTTGATAGTGATTTGTCCTTGTTGCAGTTTGTAGGCATAGTTACTCGTGCGAGTGTCTAAATGCGGATATTCACTGCTCAAAGGGACACTGGGTCGAGCAGAAATGGGGAGATCTTGGACTAGATAGGAGCCTATAAAGCGCCAATAGAGCAAACCAACAGGGTGCAAAAGCCAATTAACCCAGGCACTTTCCGCGTACTCAGGCGTATGCAGAAACGATACAATCCGGGAGTACATCGTATACCCAGGGTTCAACCCAAACAGTGTAAAGCTTAAAGGGACAGTCCAGTGAACAGTCCGCATTAGTCCAATTACAGGAGTGGTGTAGTCAGAAGCCACTTCCAGCATGTCCATTGCACTTTTGCCTCCTCCAACGACCACTACTTTCTTCCCTGTGCAGAGCTTTCGGGCGTGTTGGAACTGGGAACTGTGGAGAATCTGGCCCTGGAAGGAGGCTTGGCCTGGGAAAGAGGGCAGGGAGGGGCGGTTATAAGTACCGTTGCAGATGACTAGGAAGTCATAGGCTTTGGTGGACCCGTCCTTTAGGTCTAATTCCCAAGTATCATCGCTCAATTGGCGCATTTTTTGCACTTCAGTATTGAGACTTATAGTCTCCTGAAGGCCAAATGTCTCTATATACTGCTCCAAAAACTGCAAAATGACATCTTGCTTGGGCAGCATCGGAGTGCCTTCAGGGAAGGTGAAATCCGGCATATTGTAGGTATGGTAAGGAGCCTGCAGTCCCGCTCCCTCGTAGTTGTCATACCACACTCCGCCTATATGGTCTCTCTTCTCCAGCACTTGCACAGCATATCCCTGCTGTTTCAGCACTTTGGCAGTGACTAGTCCACTGATGCCCCCTCCTATAATGCCAACTGTGCGGGGCATTTTAGACAGGAAGTGGCGATTTGGGTGCTGGGCATAGGGAAGTTTGGGCAGTTCTTGGTAGGCTGGTCCTTGCGAGTCTGGCAGAGGCAGGGGCTTGAAAAGGACATAGCCGCTAACGCAGACCAGCCCTCCTATTACTCTGCGCATTTACTATTCTGAGGGAATCAACGCTATCTTTAGTGTCAGACTCTATCCTTAACCCTGCTCACAAACTCTCTTTCCTGCTTTTCCTTCTCACTCCTCGATATGATTTCCGGTAAGTCCACCCCTCTGCCCAGCACCACCCGAACTGCACTTTTCCTGAGCTTCCTCACCTTCATGTCTGGCAGGTATATAGCGGGTCTGAGCTTGACCTCCACTCCCACCTTAAACACCCTTTCCAGCATTTTCTTGCTCCACTGGAAGTCGTAAGGACTCGGCTTCTTCTTGAAGTTGGCGGGAGGAAGCAGTTCCGTGGTCTTGGCGCGAGGGACTCTGGCCTTTTTCGAGGGATCGGAGGAGTGGAAAAGGTTGCCAGATGGACGCTTGGCATATAGAGGCGGGTGGCGCAACAGAGAGGAGGACTTGAGGCTCTTCTTGGAACGCAGGTGGTCCTCACTCCCACTCATAGACAGGGAGTTGTCTTGAGAGTGGGACTTGTTGCCCTTTCGAAGAGGGGGCTGTGCAGGGACAGGTCGGGCTTGCAGGTGTCTCGGAGGCCGGCTTTGTTCCTTTCGCCTGGCAGGCACGCTTTCTAGCACAGCTGCAGAGCTGCTGGCTCCGAGTCTTGGCAGTTCCGGCAGTAAGAGACTTGCGTCTGCATCGAGCTTTTCTTGATCCGACAGGGAGGAGTCGCTCGAGTTGTCAGAGAGAGTATCAGGACTTTCGTTCCTAGGCGCTTCAAACAGGCTCACATTCGCAGCCCGCTCAGGGATACTAACAGCAGTGGTATCGACGTACTTCGGACTTTCTATCTTCAGCTCTTCACTGCTGGCCACCGACACCTGACTAAGGGAAGTCCGTTCTGGAGCCGGGGCTTCTTCCGGCTCTTCAGCTTGGACCGGCTCCTCAGGGACGACAGGTCTGCTCGGGGACTCACTCTGAGACCTGCCTTCAGTGTCTCTGAAGGAGGTTTTGAGACTTTCAGGGAAGCTGGGTGTCCGGTAGCTCGGCTGGACGCTTTCAATCGTCTGCGGACTGAGCAAAACTTCACTCCGCTTTTCATAAGACGCAGGGGGTTGTTTGAGGGAAGGCCTGTGGCCTGCAGGGTTAGCGACTCTGAAGGTCGGCTGGTCAGTCTTGAGAGAGGGGGGTTCAGAGTGATCGGCAGGGGCGGAGGTCTGGGGAGGGTCAGGAGGCACAATGGTTTCTCGAATTTCCGGAATCAGCTGTTGTTCTTGGCTCGATGGGAAAGAAGTTGCTTCTGCGGGGTTGGGCGGGTCCTGAGAAATAGTGGGACTGCTGGACTCTGGGACAGAGGCAGGGAGAGGGTTGGGGTGGGAACCTGCAGGAATGAAAGCACGCACAAAAGAACTCATTAGTGGAGCTTTTGCAGGTGTTGTAGTGAGATTTGGCCTTTTCGGGGAAGGAGGCGAATATGTCAGTGAATCAGCTGCAGGCACTACAGGCAAGGCACTAGGAAGCCTCTCATTAACCGTATCAGGGCTTTTTTCCTCAGGCAAACTTGGTAGCACTACTTCAATGCTGATATCTTTCTCGTGCTCCTCAGGCTTTGACTCGAGGTTTCCTGCCTCCGGAGCTAAAGGCTGTTGAGTGTCCACTGCTAGAGTTTGGGGCCTGCTTGATAGAGTCCTTGCCTGCTCTTCCTTTCTTTCTTCTACCTGCGCAACCGGAGTCTGAGGCTTTTCTCCTGACTGGGTAAAGTCTTCGATGGGAGGGATTTCTGCCTGTGAGAGTGTCTGCGACGGACTGGGCTCTGCTATCAAGTCTTGAGCAGGAGGGGAAGAGGACAGAGGGACATTTTCTGCTTGGACTGGAGCGGTTTCCTGCATTCTCTCTGGGCCTTGCACCTCTGCTTCTGGGATTATGGGCAATTGTGGCTCGTCGCTTTCCGTCTCAGCCGTAATTGGTATTCTCAACGATGTTCCACTTGTAAACAGACCTGCTTCAGGCTCAGGAGTCGATGCGTCTCTAACGATTATGCTGGACTGTTCAGAAGGCATTTGCACTGGCTCTGGAGTACCAGGCGCTGCTTCCACCCTCTGCAATAGATCGTGAACAAGGCCTTCCGGGGGCGAGACTGCCTCAGAGCTCGGCTCCTGTAGCTGAGGAATTTCTCCCTCAATTTGCTGAGTTTCAGGTGAATCTATCGGTAAAGCTTGCACCTGTGGAAGGTCTTCCTCATGTGGCGGAACTGCATCACTATCGTGAGATTTCGGAGTTCCTTGTTGCATCTGTGGAAAGTCAGTTTCTTTCTGTGGCTGTCCCTGCTCAACCTCGACCACAGGCTTCGGAAACTCGTCCTGCTGAGGGTGACTTTGGGTTAGCTCTGGTGGGGCCGCAGCCTCAAGGTCTCTCAGAGGGTCCTCTGTTTCCGGGACTTGGGTAGCGGGGGGCTCTTGAGGCGCATCCTCGAAAGTCGCTTGAAGCAGTTTCTTGCGATCTGTTTCAGGGAGGATTAAATCTGCCTTTTTAGGACTCTGGACTTCTTGTGTCTGCATAGGCTGTTCTTGCTCTTGTGCTTCGGGAGTAGGGACTTTCTGCTCCTCAGCAGGAGCTGTATCAGCGGAGTGCACAGTGGCTTCAGCGACATGCGCAGCTTCTAGGCTTTCTGCAGGGGGTATCTTTTCTGCTGGACTTTGGCTTTCTGGCTCCACTGCAGGTGCCCTTTCCCCACTCACTACCAAGTCCTTAGCAACACTCACTTCCAAATCCTTCACAGGAACAGCGTTTGGAGCCTTTTCTGCAGATTCTCCCTTCGACTGGACTTCCTCTATCCCACTAGCCTCTTCCTGTCCATCTATTCCCCCTGTGTGCGGTTCCTCGCTTCCCTGTGCTTCTCTCATATCCGCCTCTACGCTTTCAAGCGAAACTGGGTCGTTAGTCCCTTTCGGTTTCTCTCCCTCTTCCACTTTCCCCTCTAGGGCTGCTACTTCCTCCCCTGACATATCCTTCAAATCCTCCTCAGACGACGCACTCAAGGAGGCCAAGTTATCCGTCAACACCTGCGACTTCTCCCTCCCCTCCGTCCTGCTGATTTCCTCCTCACTCTGCAGACTCACGAGTCGATCCAAGTGTTCCTCCCCTGTCCTCGCACTGTCTCGCAGTTTCTTCCGCTCCTGGTAGCGACGATTCGAGAACAGCACCAGGTCGTCCTGACCATAATCGTCCAGAGAGACGCCGTCATATTGCCCAGCCTGTGAGCGATGTGAGAGTTTATACATCTTTGAGAACTGCGGGTCTCGTTTCAGTCGCTTGCGGGTCAGCGACCCTCGAATCAGCGCTTGAATCTTGGTTGCCTGTTCTGCCATTTGATATTTATGAGGCTACAGCTAGTGGGAGTCGCTGGGGCAAGTGTAGGCCAGGCAGAAGGCTGATTGGGCCTTTGAGGAGACTATTTTCCTTGTGGGAGGTTTCATTTGGGAAAAGCAGGTATCGGTTTCCTTTTTGGCGGCGATATTTAGGGCCAAGCATATTGGAAATGTGTAGTTTCCTACTGCTTTCCCTACTCCGGTAATTTTGAAGGAAAGGCAGATGCAAGGAAAGTTAAAGGGAGAGATTAGTTTGAAGAGATAGTAATGGAAACGGAAATCCTTTCGAAGCATATTAAATCAGCCTGTTTCGTTTAACTACGAAACTCGGCCTCTCATTATCTCACTTTATGCACATTTATTGCCTCCGCTTTGTCTAGAATATGTGATATATTCGCTCCTTAATATTGACTTTCCTCTGACTGTTTCTAAGCGGCCTTCCAACATAGCAATTGCAAAGGCCTCTATGATCATAAATTCTATAGGGAAAGGTCCCTAGTAGAATTACCCATTTCTGCCGCAGAAAAGCCTATTAGAAAGCAGCGACTTAGAGAACTAGAGAAGAGTACTGGTTCCAGGCGCGCTCCACATACCGCCAAAACACCGCAGCCACAATGACAATCAAATAGAGGGAAATCAGTGCTGAAAAGAGCAAGGAAACGACCAACAGTGCAAAGAAGCCCGAAGCATTGGTGTAGGGGTAGAAGTGCACACAGCCGTCCATATGCTCCTTGCAACATGCTTCGAAGGCCCAGTCGTACCCCATGGCTACTGCGGTCCATAGGAAGTAGACGGGACCCATAACGTATAGGAAGCAGAGGAGCAGCTTGTAGAGGGTCGGCTGCACGAGCACTGCCATCAGCATCAGTATCGACGTCACCCAGAGTAGATTCTGCGTCAAAAGCCACAGCTCCAACACATAGATCTGCCTGCACTGCGTCGTACCCTTGATGTCCTTCATCGAGCTCCAATGTTTCGCATAGAAGTAGACCTCGTAGGCGTAGTAGATCAAAGCCAAGGAACAGCCCAGAAAGCCGAAAGTGCGTGCCTTGTCCTCCCTCTCCATAATGCGTTTCCAAGCAAGGAGTGCTAATGGTACTCGAATCCCCCAGTCCTAGGAACTACTTCTTATGGAGCAGTGACCCTGCCACTATCATGACTTCTCGATAGCGGTGCTCAGTCACGAGCCCTCCGGTTACGTAGGGGTCTTTCTGCACGAAGTCCTTCACTACGTCTTCGCTGTCGCCCTGGAACATCAGTTCGCCGCCGTCGATGGGGTTTTGGTAGGCGCCGCCCCAGACTAGCAGTCCTTTGGAGGCGAATTCGTTGGCCAGGGCCAGGTGACCAGGACGGAAGGGAGTGCGACGATTCGCCATGTCGGGGACGTACTTGTAGAAGAGGATGAAGTGCTTGGCACGCTGAGAAGCAGCTCCCAACATTTTATAGCCAACAAGCATATAGACAGCTGGAGTCACTTCTCTTCAAAGGCTGTTTCCCTAAACAGTCCATCTGAATGGCTTGAGAGACAGCAAATATCGACCAGCAAGGCTGACTATCAGCCCGATTTCGGTCGATTTCGCAGTTGATATCAGACTTAAAGCAGATTTGCTCCATCAATGCCAATTAAAGTGGCAAAATGCTGAAGTTGGACGCATTGACAGTGCTTTTAGGCGTTTCCCTGGTACTTCCTACCCAGGTCTTTACCTTCCTGACCATCCCCTACTTCGCAGCTGTGCACCAAAGTGACTTCGACACGTCTCTGTGGGGCAATTGGTTCCGCCTGCTTTCCTACATCCTTTCCATGCTTTGCAGCCTTGTTGGCCTAGCAGCGCACCTCCTGTTCAGCCGTCGTTTACTCTACGTCACTCTATCAGGCCTTGGACTCTCCCTTTCGATGACTGTCTATAACGTTCTCTTCGGACTGCGAGTTCCAGCCTTGGTGTTGTGCTATGGAGACATGAGAGAGGTTTGTATGGAGGATACGAGTCTCTGTGAAGATCCAGGCCAGGTGAAGGCCTGGGAAGCCTTTTTCTTCTCCTTCTCTCTATGCGTGCTGATGTGCGTTCAAGCAGCAGCGATAGGTGTAATCAGCAGTACACTGAAATCCCATAAAACCGCCCTCGTCCAAATTTCCCCCCACCTCCAGGCTCCTACAGAAGTCTCCGCCCGAGCAATCGAAGTCTCTACTATAATTGTCGAAACTCAGAAAGCGCCCAAGTCTGGCACTGAAGAAAAGGCCTTAATTGAGTCCCATTTCGCGAGGAAGCCGGAGCCGCCCGTCCCAGCGAAGATGGTAAGGTTCGGAGTGGAGGACAAGGGAGCGGATGGACTGTCGTTTAAGGACTTCGAGACGAGTTCTAATCAAACCAAGCCAGATCTCTCAATTGGAAGAAGACGGGGCAAGAAGTGAGCTTTAGTCTAATCTACATGTGTGGAAATGTGGGGAATTCCAGTTGTTAGGTGCACTATACTAACACCCAAGCGAAGCAGCCATTTCCTCCCTTAGTCCAAGCCTACTGCTTCCAGCCTATCTACTGCTTTAGTCATAGTCCTCGTCCTCATCGTCTGAGTACTCAGAGTTGGCCCAGACGCCTAGACGTCTCTTGCGAGCGTAGTCTTCCTTTTCCAGCAGGAAGGGAATGGAGCGGTTGCCTATTATTGTTCTGGCGTTGCGTTCCATGCGAGCCAGCCCGCGGCCCACTAGTTCGCTGTTGATAGTGTCTTGTTCTTCGTTAGGGTCGTGGGAGAGGATCACCTGAGAGACGCCGTTTTTGACAGCCAAGATTTTGACGAACATGTCCTTGCCCCAGGCCAGTTCTCTGAGTGTGGACCCTGCCTCGTTCCCGAGAGGATCAGTCGTCTTCTGTGGCCTCAAGAAGGCAAAGCTGCACTGCACAGCCAGCGGCGCCATTTCCAGCGCCTTGCCCGCCAACTGCCTCAAGTTAACCAGCTCCACCTCGTCCTCATTGCCGTAGTCAAAGAAGTGAATGGAGTAGTTGCCGCCCACTCTCCGCTGCACTGTGCCTCGGTACCACTCATTATCCTCTCTGAACTTCGCCCAGCACTTCACTCCCGACTTGATCGGCTCTTGCAGAGGAGCTGCACTTGCAGGGTCGAAGGCCTGGCTGAGCCGCTGGACCTTAGCTAAGTTCTCGTTGTCTTGCAGCTGAATGAAGAAGGTAGCACAGTCTGCGATTTCAGTGAGGATACAACGCATACTGCCTCTGGCTGCCAGCGCTGGGTCAATGCCGCTGGACAGAGAGTTCAGTCGAGAGTTGAAAACGCCTATTTGTGCCTTCTGCGAAGCTTCCTGTGCCCTCAGGTAGTCATGGTAGTAGGGACTGGCTGGGCTGCTTTCCCTTGCTACGGCCAGTCCAGCTTCCAGCAGGTTGATAGCGAAGTTTCTGCCCTTGAGGAACACTGTGCCGAAGAAAGTGCCCCGCTGGTCCAGCGCTCTGATTTCCACCTCCACATCCCTCTGAAAGACTGTGTTCCTCGCCAGGTCAATTGCCTCTTTGGCCACTTTGTCCTGCTCTGGAGAGTTGGCGTCAGAAGTGAGGCTGCGCACGCCTAATAGAGAAAGCATAACAGCGCAGTTTTGCGTGGGAATGCGCACTTTGAACCGAGAGCCTGTGAACACGTGTTCCACGACTCCCAAGTGTCTGGGCTCCGATGTGAGTGCAAGCTCAAAGGTCTTGGTCTTCTGTGCGTTCTTTGGACCGACCAAGTCGTTAATGCGGTGGCCTGGGGCGGGCTGAGGGGAGTGCAGGTTCTTTCGAGCGTCCGCTGCGCCTCTTTCCGCCTCTGCGATTTGAATGTAGTGAGCAGAGCCGTTTTCCTCTGCTCTCGGCCGTACTGCGTGTGCGAGTCCTTCGCTGACTATCAGCACATTCACATTGGCTTCCCCTAGTAGCACTGTGGCGAACTCCAAAATCATCTGTGGACCTCTCTCGTTCCCTGGGATTTCCTTCGCGTACTCCACCTCCACTATCACTTTCTTCCCGATCAATGCCTTCCGTAGGAACTCTCGTGCGTCGAAGGACCAGGGAGCGTCCTGTGTGCCTTTCTTGGCGTTTCCCAGGTTGGGAGCTCGGACTGAGGCGAGGAAGTAGCGCTTCACTTGGCTGTTGGACAGGTTTAGCACTGTGAAGGAGTCACCGGAGTGGACTTCCAAAACTCTGGCTTCGAATCGTTTGTCGCTGGCAGCGATTTGCTGCATCTTGCTTTCTTCCCAGACACGCAGCTTCTGTCCCTGCGCAAGAGTCTGTGCGTCCTTGAGCGCGCGGTAATACTCATTCGTGAAGGACCCAGTGTTGGCTTCATTGGTGAGCTTCCCAAAGCCTTTCTTCAGCAGCTGCACAGTGATGTCCCCATTGGGGTGGATGATTCTCCCTGTGAAGACTTTGTAAGAGTCCACATCCTTCACTTGCACGTCCACTCTCCTTTGCAGTAGCAGTGCCTCTGTGAATACTTTCCCCTCGTTACCCACCTTCGTGGTCGGCGCAGGACAAGAAATCCCATCCAGAGTGAAGCGGATCTGCAGCCAGTGGTCGAGCAGCAGCACAATCAGCACCTGCGCATTCACCACTTCTTCAATGATCGCGTGGTGAGTGACACTGACGAGGGCTTGGAGGTTCTGCGCAGTGCGCACAGCAGAGGAAATGCGGATACGCGGGAGAGAGCCGCTCCAGAGGCCTTTGTGACGCTTCTGGGCGTCTTCTTGCGCTTCGAGGAACTGAGAGGAGAATGGAGAGGGACGGTCCGTTTTCACCGTGGCTAGGCCGGCAGCTACGAGCTGCACATTGACTAATTGGTCGTCCAAATGAATGAGGCCGTACTCAGTGCCCTGGACCGCGTACTCCACAGAGAAGCCCACTCTTTTCCCCACTAGTTTCTCCCGCAGGAACTCTCGACACTCCCAAGCTCCGAGCTCACAGTCTACATCAGCGGGAGGAAACAGCGGCGCTTCTACGTAGGCCAGATACAGCACTCGCTCAGCTGGGATGCCGCTAGGAGAAGCCGGCCCCTGCAGAGTCACGCGTGGTCCTTGGACGCACTTCACCAGGCCCTTCATTGTATGGCTGTCCTTTTGGATAAGATGGACACGTGGACGCTTGCCCAATCTCTCGCCTGAAACCCACTCCAATCGCCTGCTCTGACCTACACTAACCCTAGTTGAGTCCTGTCCCCGCAGTCCTTACCCCAATTCCGCTACAATGCAATCCCTCAAATGCCTATGAACAAACAAACCACTGAGTGCTTTCAGCTATGTCGCCCCTTGGCTGGATGAGACTTTGAGGTCTGATAGGAACTGTTTGGAGGGCTTTTCGTAGCAGTGGTAAATCAGACCCAGGACTTAACTATGACTGGCAGCTGTAAGTAGCTCTGACATCAATGCTGTGAGGACAGTGGAGTGCAAGTCGGGAGTCTGGGAGGGAGCAGGGAAGGTAGACACTAGGCTGAGACTAGTTATAGCGAGGAAAGTTCATGTTGAAGCTAGGCCATAATGAGTGACTTACGAGTGGGCGGCAAGTACCGCATCGGCCGGAAGATTGGCTCTGGCTCTTTCGGGGAGATTTACCTGGGAGTGAACGTGCACACTAACGAGGAAGTGGCCATCAAGTTGGAAGAAGTCAAGACTCGCCACCCCCAGCTGCTCTATGAGTCCAAGCTCTATCGCATTCTGCAGGGGGGAGTGGGCGTCCCCAACATTCACTGGTATGGGGTGGAGGCTGACTACAATGTCATGGTGCTAGACCTGCTGGGTCCAAGTCTCGAAGACCTTCTCAACTTCTGCAATCGACACTTGTCCGTTAAAACCACAGTGATGCTGGCGGATCAACTGATCTCCCGGCTGGAGTTCTTCCACGCCAAGAACTTCATCCACCGCGACATCAAGCCTGACAACTTCCTCATTGGTCTGGGGAGAAAAGCCAACCAGGTCTACATCATTGACTACGGACTCGCCAAGAAGTACCGCGACCCGAAAACCCAGCAGCACATTCCCTACAGAGAAGGCAAAAACCTCACTGGAACAGCTCGCTACGCCTCCATCAACACCCACCTCGGCATCGAGCAGTCTCGTCGTGACGACATGGAAGGACTCGGCTACGTCCTGCTCTACTTCCTGCGTGGACAACTGCCCTGGCAAGGCCTGGCTGCGCACACTAAGAAGGAGAAGTACGACAAGATCATGGAGAAGAAAATCGGAACTACAGTAGAAGTGCTGTGCAGAGGCTTTCCGGCGGAGTTCGCTACTTACTTGAATTACTGCAAAAGTCTGCGGTTTGAGGATAGACCGGATTATGCCTATTTGAAGCGGATGTTTAAGGACTTGTTTACGAGGGAGCACTATGAGTATGACTTTGTGTTCGACTGGACGACTCTCAACCTGGTAAGTTGGATAGGTAGAACAACCCAACACAGGCCTCATCAGCTCCACCTGCTGCTGAGGAGGCTAAGGAGACGCCAGTACAGGCAGAGGAAGCCAAGGCCGAAGTGAAGCCCGCAAGACTGCTCCAACCCACACGGACCCCAGTAGCGCCTCTGGCAAAGCCGGGAGTGCTGCCTACAAAGGGATTGCGCTAGGCTACTGTCTAACTTAGTCCCCGCAGTCTTTCCGCCCTCCAAAGTTCAGCCCTGTTACTTGAACACGAACCGTTTCAACTCCCTCTGCATGTCCTTGACTACTCGCTTCACTTCCTTCTCAGTCATCTTCTCCTCCTTCGCCTTGGCTGCCTCTATCCTGCCCCACAGTACTCTACGTCTCACCTCTTTATCCATTCTCGAAGCCTTTTTCAGCTCTTCCAGCAGTCCAGCCTGCGACTTCGCTGAAGCCTCCAAAGCCACTCGCAATGGCCGAGTTCGAGTCTGAGTCAGTAAGTCCACCATATCGTCCAGCTGCATGATTCGCTGGAGCTTGGGACTCCGGGGGGAGTTGTGAGTGCTGCGGCCTACTGCAGTGGCTATCAGTCGCCTTGAAATGGAGGTGCTGGGAGCACTGGGAGCCGGCAGGACGGAACAGCCGAAGTCAAAATAGCGAGAAAGGGGACTTGAGGGGGCGGAGGAAAGGCTAAGGGACTTCACTGTTTTCCTGCGATGCATAAATTTGTATATGGAGGGCAGTCAAATCTAGCAATTTCCCTTATATCCACCTGCAGATATATAGAATCAGCAGTTCCCACTCCTACTCCACACCTTCCAAATAATGTCTCTCAGTCCCATACAAGCCTCCGACCCTTTCCCGCACCCCAGCTTCCACGACCAAATCCGTCTCTTCTGGATGCGACGTGTCTCCGGCCTATACTCCTCTATCAGTCCCAATATCCTGCGAGAAGTCTGCGACTACCTGCGCATCTTCATCTCTTTAGCCTTCTTCTCAGGCTCTAGTCTCGAAGTGCAGGCTTTCCCTGGGCACTCGGTGAAGACTGTGCAGATGAAGGAATCGGTGGTGGGCTGCATCATCACACATATGAGTGTTTGGGAAATACTGTGTGTCGGGACTTATCCGACTTCTACGAGCGTTTCCTCGGTCAATTTAAGGACTTTCGTGCTAAAGAAAGAAGAAGATATGAGAGAGAAAAGGAACTGTCCGGGAGTTATCCGGGTGAATGACTGGGTGTATGTCTTCGGAGGGTACTCCGGAGGACCGATCACCACATCAAGCGAGAAATTCAGCATAAATGAGCGATTTTGGAAGAAACTGCCCGACATGGACCTGCCCAGAGTCTACTTCTCCCCTGTTCTCCACCGCTACGACATCTACCTCTGCGATGCAGCTGCTCAAACCTGCCTTTCCTCCTTCAACATCATTTCCGAGACCTACACCAGTCACTCCGTTGCCATCCCCAGAATGCAGACTAACGCTTCAGTGGCCTTTATCGCTTCAGGAGAGCTGGTTGTAGCTATGCACCCTAACAGTGTACTGAGGTGGAGAGTGGGGTCTGCCTTCCCTTTCGTGATTATAGAGAAAAGTGAGAAGAAGCTGCAGGGCTTTAGTTGCACGGAAGTGGTGCAAGTGGGTCGGAGCGTGTTTTGGACGGACTATAATGCCAAGAAAGTCGTCAAATTCGACTTAGATACGCTAGATTACGACTTTTTCACTTAGGCAGCATGCAGTGCTTCTATGTTAGTGCTCTATAGTGCATGTTTATCCTTTGGGAATTGCCATTTGCGATAGAATTGCGCCGGTGGTGAGGTCCACCGCCATACAAACTCGACTCCACAAGTCCACCAGCAGTACTTGCGAGCGCAACACCACAGGGTAGGCTCGAGACCAGGGCTCATAGGCCCTATGCGTAGCGCTCTGCGGCTGCCTCCTCAGACCCACGTCCCAACGAGTCAAAATGTGCTTGGAAATGGACACTATGCAGTCCTGTACAGGGTCGTAGACAGATGTGCAGTTCTGCACTGCGAAATCACTAGGCAAAGAGAAGGTCTTCAGTAGTCGGAATTGAGTGCTTTGTGGGTCGAATAGGTCCACTGTGCGACTATAGCCTCCACACAGATATATGAAATGAGCGTCTCGGCAGGGGTTGAACAGGGCCCGACCCTCACTCATTTCCCCCAACTGCCGCCAAGTCGAGGTCTGCAGACCCAGACTCACACATCTCTTGGTCCGCTGTCCTCGCACTGACCCTCCGAACACCAGTACTTCCACTTGCTCCTGGATAAATATCACTCCAGGCCCGCTACGGCCCAGGTCCATGTCACTGACTCGGCAAACAGCCCCGTCTACTATCAAATAGGCCTGTTTGCCTTCGAAATTGCCACTATTCCCTCCTCCGCAGACAAACACTGAAGACTCACTGATCCAAACGGCAGAGGAGAAGTTGTCAACTTCGATTTTGTCGCGAAGGTTGATAGCGGGCCGCCAGTGACTTGCAGATATATCAAATGCGAACAGTTGTGTCGGAAATACCGCTATTGGCGGGTAAACAGATCTCAGAGCACTGATATCTGATGTGGGGACTGCAGGCTTGGGAACGCCAATTGAGATTTCCGCGTCTTCATCAGGCTGTTCAAGCGTAATAGACAGTCCAGCGGCTATATTTGCATAGAGTTCCTCGAGGGACGCCAGACGGTAGGTAAAGAAAGTGAGAGTGCCTGGAGTATAGTAGCGCAGGCGAGTGGCAATAGCAGTGTGCAGCACAGGACTGTCTTCATAGTGAGTCTGCACTTCCTCGAGCAGTCCTTCCCTGATTTCCGCTGCCAGTGTCCTCTGAATAGCCTCAAGCCGCTGCCTCGTTTCTACCTGAATCTGCTCTATTTGGGCTGTGAGCACTGCTGTCCAAGCCTCGAACTCTACTATGCAGTTCTCTACTCTTCGCATGTTTTCCCGCAACTCCGCTGTTCCCAAGCGCACTGTCTCATTCCTAGTCACCAGTCGATCATAGTACTCCGGCATCAGAGGAAACGTCCACAGTGGAATAGGCTCGTGCACTCCCCTCTTGCCTGCATGTTCGGTGTAGTCACTGCTGCAAAGGAAGATAGGTCGGGACTGGCAGCAGCAGTACACTTCTGCCTGAGTAGTGCTGCATAGAGAACAAGTGTGGTTGCTATCCCCCTCAAGCATCCTATATTAGTACGCTAATGAGTTTTTCTCGGTCTTCCGGAAGTCTTAGTGAGGCGGGTGAGTTGGCCTGAGGAGGTGAGTTCTCCGACTGCCAGTATTTCCGCCTTATTAGCAGTAGGGAAGTAGGCCAATTGCAGGCCGTATTCCTGTGTGGCTTTCGGGAGGTCTTGCTTTCCTGCTCGCAGGAAAGAGGCTGATTTGCCTTCGATCTTGATGTTTACTCTCAATGTGTATTTCTCTGGTATGCATATATCGATATAGTCCGCTCCTAAATACACGACTCCAATACCTTCTATACCGCCTAGTGTCAAAAGTGCAGCTTTGAAGGCTTCAATCGACACATTTTTCACTATATTGTTCAGAACACTTTGTAGGGAATCAGGCTGAAAACTAGGCAAAAGCGCCCGTTTCGCTTCTGCAATTAGCTTCGCACACACAGTGTCTACATACACCTTCGCCAGCATTTCCGCTGCACACCTGTTCACCACTCGAAGATGCAGTATCTTTGGGAACATCATTTTCCAGGGTGCCAGCAAGCCCAGACGGTACAGAACCCCCAGTGCCTCTTGCAGGTCAAAGGGATTAGTGTCATGTCCGGCCTGCAGCAGTGCCTTGTCCTTCCGTTCTTCATACACAAAGGAAGAGGTCAGAACTGCAGGGTGAATTTTGAGCAGGTTGCTGATGTCCTGGGGAAAGACCGAGGCTTGACGGTAGCTTTGGAAGGAGAAAGTGGAGAAGAAGTGAGTGAGGGAGTAAGGGCAGAGGAGAGAAGAACTGAGTGCGTTTGAGAAGCAATACCCGCCAAACCAGGCTTGAATTTCGGCTTTCAGCGCTTCGGGACTCAGACTGAGTCGAGACTGGGCCTCCACTAGCTGTGTTTTGTATGCTTTCTCCACCTCTTCCCATGTGAACCCACACAAATTCGCATACCTCTTCTTCACTGACACATCCTCAAAAGCAGCCCAGCTGTTCAGGTTCAGCAACTGAGGGTCCGCAGACCTGCCCGCACAGAAGATCAGCTTGGTGTCCGCCTGCAACGCCTCTCCCAACTCCTCCATCACTGCCAGCCGTTCACTGAAGGCTGAGTCCCACCGATTTCGCAAAGGCGCATCAAATCCGTCTATAAAGACTGCAGGAATCTCCAGGCCTGAATCAGGGATAGCCTGCAGCAGTCTGTTCAGTCCAGTCCTAAGATCTGTTATTTCCTGCCTGGTTTCATATGCTGAGTTGAAGCGGCTGGTTTGGCTGATTAGGTACTCCCGTAGAGCTGCAGGACTAGAGACTGCCAAGGGCTCCAAATTGAAGTACAGCACAGGGAACTGTCTTCTGAACTCGAGTGGAGTGACTTCGTACAGTCTGCGGACGAGGTTCGTGGTCATGGACGAGTAATAAGTGGAGCCCATCCAGCGAGAACGCTCAGTTTGCAAGAAGGTGTCCAGCGCTGAGCCAATGAACTGCATCGGTCCACTGTGAAGGTGCAGCAATAGGCTCAACGCCGTGCTTTTACCGAAATGCGCTGGACGAGTCAGAATCACTTTCTCTCCAATTCCAGCGTAGAAGTCGCATAACTGCATGGTTTTGTCCACATGTGGAGACTGCTGCAGGCAAGGATTGGCGGGGATGAGTCGGGCCACTGCGCTCTGCATCTCAGACGGCATGTCCGCATGAGTGAAGACATGTGAGAAACAGCGAGCCGGCTTCATATTAGGCGCAGAGCCTAGGGATTGCTATTAAGTGCTAGTAGAGCTGCTCCGACCAATCCCGCATTCTGCAGTCTGGGCATGCGAATGTAGTCCTTCGTACTGAACTTCGGGTGCTTCACATAGTCATTCAGCAGGGCTGAGAACTGGGCCTGTATGAGCGGCAGTAGCTTGGCTCTGTTCATCACTCCGCCGCCGACCACAATGACTTCAGGCGACAGGACCAGTGTGACGTTCAGACAGACTTGGGCGAGGTAGTAGGCCTCGAGTTCCCACACACTATGGTCGTCAGGTACATCTTTCAGGGCGGTAGGGTCGACACCGAGTCGGGTGGCGATTGCCATGTTGGTAGCCATGCCTTCTGCACAGAAGGTGTGGAAGGGGCAGATGCTAGGGGCGGAGTCGTGGGGATGCCGGGTGACGATGACGTGTCCGCCTTCGGGGTGCACGAGGCCGCGTAGCACCTGGCCTCCTGTTATTACACCCACTCCCACTCCATTGCCAATGGTGATGTACACCAAACTGTGGCTGCAGGGATGCTCTCCATACGTGAATTCTGCGAGCGCTGCAGCATTTACATCCGTGTTGAAGCCAATCGGCTTGTGGAAGTTGAGTAACCGTCCCAGGTCCTTAAGCAGCGGCGTATCTCTCCACTCTTTCTTCGGTGTAGAGGTAATGAACCCATAAGTCGGACTAGTAGGGTCTAAATCCACAGGCCCGAAACTGGCGACTCCCACGTGGTCCACAGACCACTGCTTCAACCACTGCGCTACAGCAGCTAAAGTCTCTCCTGGAGTCGTGGTGGTGAAGGAGCTTTCAGCCACTATGTTCAAAGGATGATCCTTCGCCACTGCGACCTTGACTGACATTCCTCCAGTCTCTATTGCCGCGATTACTTTCTCACGCTTGCGAGTGCCGAAATAGGCGAAAACGCCCACTAGTCCCAAACCCACCAGCAAGCTCCACTCCTTTGTCCGCCTTTCTACCATTTGCAAATCTGCCCTCCAAAGGCTAGGCTTTGCATCTCTATGGACTGCCAATGCAGGAATCGACTTGGCTCCTCTCTGTGCTGCCTCAATCCTGAGATCCAAAAGTAGACAAAACGGCTAAGTGAGCTAGTCAGTCATCCCTGCATTTTCCTTGTAATAATAATGTCTCAAAGTCTTGACATTCTTGTCCGCTCCTTCTTCAGTACCACCGGGAGGCGAGGAAATTACAGAGTCCTGTTGAAGCGTCTTTGGCGGCTCTATCAGCAAATCATCACCTACATCCAGTTGCTCTATCGAGGTAAGTCTGCATCACCTAGAATCAAGAAAATTGGCACCTGGGCAGGTATTGCCTCTGTCTTTGAGCCCTTCAAAGGCATTCTTGGTGTCATTAAGCTGGTGTCTAAAATACCGAATCGGGCTAATAAGCAGTTCATGCAGAATTTGCTGGACTTTGCGGGTGCAGGGCAATTCACCACTGCTGTGAACAACTTGCTTTCGGCCCTGGTTCCGGCAGACTTGCCCGAATTGGTGCAGCGACTTAAGTTAAAATGCTGCAAAAGCGGACAGCACACTGCTCCTTGCAAAGAGAAATGGCTCCAACTCATAGCGCGCTTGGAGGAATATGCTCCTCGTATAATCGGACTCAATGGAGCTGTGCCTGTGGACATGGACACTTATCGCACTGAGTTCGGGCAAAACGAGGAAGACTCTACAAGCCTTCTGCCTGAAAGCAAGGTAACGGAGCCTTTCGACAGTATGATGGAAACATTTAAAGGACAACTGTGTATTGCGGAGAGCTTTCTAGACTGTCCGATGGCTAAAGAAAAGAAGACAGGAGACAGAAATAATCCTCACTAATTTAGTAGCTTACGCATCTTATCGATCCAGTGGGCAAACTGCTTTAGAAACATCAATTCCATTGAGAGTCATCGCGATAAAGGTGGAGTGACAGATACTAGTGGCATTTCTAGCACTGCTACAGTTACTTCCTAGCAATGGAGCCAGACCTTCTCAGTGTAAGTCCCCTCAACCGAACCCTGCCTCTGCCCGCTCTCCACAAGTCTTCCACTCTGCATCTGCTCAAACGAACTGTCACCAAAAAAAGCCCCACTCTCCCCGGCCTTAACCACTCCTTTGCAGACCTTCCCAAGCCGCATCTTCTCCCTATTCGCAGGACTGAAAGCCCTTTCACCCACCTGAGGGACCGAATTCGCTTCTTGCAGAGTAGAGAACACGAGGTCAGTCATGTGCTGCGACCCAGCGGCAGTATTGGCATTCCTGGCAAACTGAACCTGATTCATAGCTACAGGAACCTTTCACGCATTAGAGACAGTCGCAATCACCTACAGCTCCCTAACTGCGCTTTAGCGGAGTTCCTCAGCCAAGCAGACAAGGAAAGGATATCCCCCGAGCCTGTGGGAGTGGTGAAGCGGAGGGGAGGTGAGGAGGAAATGAACCTATCCAAGTACCTTATTGGAGACAGGTATGCAGCTGCGCTTTCCAAAGGAATTAAATGTCTTCCAAAACTGTCCAAACTGAATATGTCCGGCAATCGACTCAGCGATAAAGGCGCTCAGGCGATCCTTGCAGGTCTGAACCCTGCCTGCACCAAGACCCTCGATCTGTCCTACAACTCTCTCTCCATACAGACAGTGGATATGCTTGCGACTATGATGGGAAAGCCTTTATTTCGCTTGGAAGTGCTTCACTTGGAAGGGAACAAGCTGAGAGATAGAGGTGTGGCACAGCTGCTGAAAGCACTAACAGACTGTGACTCACTGCAAGAGTTGAACCTGTCCAAGACCAGTTTGGGGGACAACGGAGCCACAGCAGTGGGCAGCTACCTAAAGGACTCAAAGCAACTCCGCAAGCTGGATTTACACTGGAACCTGATCAAAGCTGTAGGCGGCTCTGTCCTCTTCAAAGGCTTGGCCTGCAACACAAGTCTGAAAGTGCTGGATGTGTCCTGGAACGCCCTCTGCCATCCCCAAGACTTTCAGATCGGCACTACCATCGCAGTGGCTTTTCGCAAGCATCCAAATCTGTACCATGTGGATTTGTCGCATAACCAGCTCTCAGAAGAGGACTGCGCCGCTGTAAACTGCGGCCTCAGCGAAAACCACTCCATTGCAGGCATTCACATGCAAGGAAACGACGCCAAAGTGGATGCGCTGGGCTTTGTTAACCCCAAGGGCGGCTGCAGTGTTCCGTCTGAGGCTCATGTTTTTGTGAGGATCCTAGGCGAGTCTCCGGCTTCTAGCATGTGGCGGCCCAGTACAAACTGCTGGCTTTGTGAGGGCTGGTCAGAGGTGGAGTTTCTCTACTCGCCCAGCCAAGTTCCCCCACTTCCCGTCTACCTGCACCTGTCCTTCGAAGCCTATGCGCCTTATTTGCTCACAGAGTCGTCTGATGGAGTGCTGCGGGAGTACCGCATGTGTCCTCCTGGGGAGGTCCGGTTCTTCTTTACCGAAGGCAGTAGTCAAAGGACCAGTCCCAACTACCCAACCTGCCGATTAGCAGTACCGCTCCTAGGTCCATTTGAATACAGTGAAGAGGTCAGACAGTCTGGGTATGTGGATGTAGTCAATACTCTGTTAGTGCGGAAAAGCCGCACTTTAGGTGACCTGCACCTGGAGCGTAGGGCGAAGCCGAGACCTGTAGTGAGGAAAAGGAACAGTGAGGAGGTGAAGCCGACCTGGACTTTGCCCATTTCAGTATTCCGAGAGTACAAGTTCGAGGACGAAGACCTGCTTTCTCGCTGCTTCGAATTCGACTGGGAGCACAGCAAACTCCCGAAGCTGCTCAAAGACTCCGACGAAACCAACGCCCTCAAACTGCTGCTGTGGAAGCACTACAAAGGCTTCAAAGAGACTTACAAGTACTTTTCCTGCTTCAGTCCCCAAGGCTACGTCTTCTGCATTGCATTAAACGCATTTACGGACCTGTGCACACAGTGTGGTCTTGCTAGTGCTATGAAGCTGTCGGATATAGACTTTCAGTTCAAAGCCACTAACTATACGGAAGTGCGGAGTAACCCTCGCAACCCCACAAATGCACTAATCAGACACCAATTCATGGAGATATTTGTTCGCCTTGCAGTGGACAAATACGTGAAGACAGGCCTGGAGAAGCGGCCCAGTGCGGCAGTGGAGCGAATTATCAAAGAGCATTTAGAGGGCTTGTTTGAGCGGTTGGACGCCAATAGATGGCGCTGGAGTCGCTATTTGACTGAAGACTGTGATAAGGTGTTCAAAGCCCATTTGCCTATTTTGCAGCTGATTTTCCAGACTAATTCTCGTCTGCAAGTGAAGCCTGGGCAAAGGCCATTCATGTCACTGCCTGAATTCCAGCTGATTTGTGCCTCTGCCGGCTTACTGAATGAAACCTTCGCCTCCCGGGATATTGACTTTTGCTTCAATTTAAGCATGATGACACAGGTAGATGAGGTAGACAGTGAGCGGCACTGCCAGATGTCCCTAGTGGAGTTCCTGGAAGCACTTGGGAGAGTGGCTGAAATGGGGAAGTACGCAGGGCAGGACCAGGCACTGCACCTGTCCCTGGCAATAATTACGAAGAAACTGGTAGGCCTGTGTCCCAGGACTGTGCGGGAGAAGTTCCAGCAAGGCAGGGATGTGACTGAGGAGCTGTGATAGGACTAGAATGCACACTATCTAGTTCTGGTAAACTATGGCTGCGCAGTAGTCGTACGGCCCTACCAACTTCGCCACTTTCCCTCCGAAGAACTCCGCCCTGACTACTGTCATGCCTTCCGGCAAGTCGTCACTTCTATCAGTTTCCCCTGTGAATGGCCCTCCGTAGGCAGTCACACTGCCCTTCTTATCCACGAAAGCGAAGTAGTCCTCTCCACAGCACACATTGGTCACTTGGAACTGATCCGCTAGGGCTACTTTGTAAGGAACCGTCCATACCGATAGACCTGCAATGTACACAGAGCCGTCTTCTAGCAAAAACGCAAAGGTCCGACTGCCCATGCAAAGTTCCACCACAGCTCGAGGGCCTGTGTTGATCTTTTTAGGCAAAGGCTCCACTACGAAGCGGTTTTTGTAGTCTTCTTCATGTGTGGAGAGCGCGATTTGTCCTTGTTCGTTCTTCCCCCAGGCGTACAGCTTCCCTGTGCGAGTCAAGGCTGCTGAAGAGGCGCCCGAGGCGAAGATTCTTTGGACTTTGTCACCCTGTGGGAGAGAGTCGAAGAAGTCCACCTTCTCAGGACCTGGCAAATCACTGAGGACTTGGCCGTTGCCGCAGGAGCCGTACTCATTGTCGCCCCAACTGTACACCTCTCCGGTCTGAGAGAGGGCGAGGTAGTGGTACTCGCCTGCTGCTACGTCCACTATAGCCTGGCTCTTCAGTGCCTCGTGTCGCTTAGGAACGGGGTGAATGGTATCTTTAGGTCGCTTGCGGGAAAGGAGACGAGCGAAGAAGCCAGGCCCTTTGCCTGTATAGCCCCAGTGGTACAAGTCTCCTTCCTCAGTAACTGCCAGAGAGTAGTTCATCCCACATGCAGCTTTCTTCACCTTCGCTAGTTCCACCACTGCTTTTGGAGTTCCCACTTCTGCACTGTCTCCGCTGCCCACTTGGCCGAATTCATTGTCCCCGAACCCTACCATCCTGCCCTCAGGCGTCAGTACTAGAGTGTGTCGGGGTCCTGCGAATATATCCACAGCAGAGACTCCTTCAACGACAGTGGGACGGTACAGCTTGGATGCACTCTTGTGTCCCAGCTGAGTGTGGAAGCCGTCCCCCCACGTCACCAGTGCACCTTTCGTTCGCACAGTGGACAGACACCTGCGAATCATTCTCTACAGCCATACCACACAGAAAATGAAGGCAAGTGGGCTATAGCATGGAAAAGGAACTATATGCACAGCTCCTAGAAGACGAAGTGCAGCTGCAAGCCCTCTGTCGTGAAGCTTTCGACTCCGTAGACGTACCGAAAACAGGAAAACTGGACAAATCCAAGTTGAAGGCAATTATGATGGAAATCGCTGCAACTTACCACACCGAAATGCCCCGAGACCAAGACGTCCTTCGCATTCTCTCACTGACCTCTCCGCAGCAGGCACTCACACTGGCAGAGTTCGTGGAAATGATACGGAAACTGATACATACGTTCCTAGCCAGTAGTTAGTTCTGTGTAGGCACTGCAGTGGGAAAGCCTTTTTACTATTACTGTCTTGTGCGAGGACTTTTGCGTTCCTTGGCCATGAACTCCTCAATGTAGTCTTCGTAGAAAGAGGCCAGGTGGAAGGTCAGACGGTTCACTTCGCGAATGTCTTCAGCCTTGCTGAGGGCCTTTAGGTAGTCTATCAGGTTGAAAAGCTCGCGGTCGTAAGGGTCGTCATGCCAGGATATTATAGGCACGCCATTGTCGACTTGATACCCAAAGCTGTAGGCTGCGTTATCTACTATCACAATGTCCTTCAAACTCCTATTGGCGAGTATCCGCAAGTCCTTGAGGAACACTCCCTCTGTGATGATACAGTTCTCCCGATAGAGTCTATGGTGCACAAAGGCATGTTCCGGGTCCAAGTAGTCCAACACCACATCAGCATAGCAGCGGTGGGAGGCCGTAAAGATGACGATTTCGAACTCTTTGGCCGTTTCCTGCAAGCACTCCCGAGCATAGGGCCGGATGTTGATGCCTGCATTCACTACTTCTCCACTCGGGAAAGTGATGGGCAGCACTACATCCGGAGTCGCACCTTCCACTGAGTCGCAGCAGTGGACGAGTGTTTCGTCCAGGTCGAAGACTGCGGTTTTCCGGTTCGCGTAGCCTGGAGGCTTGGCGAGAGTGAGTCGCTTGGCTCGGAGTTGGGCGGAGTCAGCCATCGGCAGGTTTCGAACGAACTTCATGGCTTGAAAGGTCTGAAAGAGATGCTCGCGGTAGATAGCGTCTGCCCTGGTTTTGATTTCCTGCGGAGAGGCGCCATCTCTGGGCTGAGCCTTGGCGCCACTGGACTGAGCGACCTGAGTGACGAGGCCTTTGAGTTGTGGCTTGGACTCAGTTCGGGCTCGGGGACTAGCGGTACCGGGAGTGGCGGGCAGACTCACCCCTTTGCCCGCGCTTGGCGGTGAGATTGCGATTGAGTCGCCCTGAGTCTTGGGAGTTCGGGAGCCTGCCTGCTTGGGTCTGAGCACTGCAAGAGGCTTGATTGTACCTTTGTGCAGCAAAGGACTGGATTGGATAGGAAAGATGTGAGGCGCCTGGCCCGCTGCTCGCGGTGTGCTGGACTTCTGAGGGAACTGAAAGACTCTGCCCTTGGCTGTCCGAGCACTAGCAGAGGCCACCTCCTTAGCCTGCGCCCTAGCTCTCTGGTTCGGAGTCAAGTCTCCTTCCCTTTTCCCCTCTGAAAATCCCTTCACCCGGTCATGTGACGGTGAGTTCTTGCCATACTGGAGTAGGGAGTCCTTGGGAGCGGTTTGTTCGTCAGTGTCGTCATCTGGGATGTCGATGGCTAGGCGCTGGGCCTTGGCTAGGACGTTTCCGCTGGTTCGCACTGTCTTCAGACCTTTGCCTTCTTCGTACATTTATTTTCTATGGCAAATCCTTCTTCAAGCAGTGAAATTTCACAATTTGCGCTTTTGTGATTGGGTCGGTACTGCTGTGGAACTCATAATTGCAGGTACCTAGGCTCACATCTCAAAGTAGTCGAATTGAACTGCGAAGGATATACAGTTGTAAGCTAGGACTACTGCAGTTGCTAAAAGTAGCCTGGGCGCAGGGACATTAGACTAGATCTTGCCATTATGGCCAGTCGCATCAGTGTAGCCTCTTTTCAGAGTGAGCGGGTCCGCAAGCTCAGTGAGCGCCTCCACGGCATCCAAGTCTCCTTCGACTCCGACCGAGGTAGTCGTCTCGACCAACTGGAAAGGAACTTTTCCGCTCTGGAAGAGCAACTCGAGGAGTTCAACCAGCAGACAAGTCTCAAACTCAACGACCTGCGAGAGAAAGTCTCAGTGGTCCAAAAAGCAGTGGAAAGTGACAGAGTGGGAAGAGAGGTAGACATGGAAACCAGAGTGAGGGATTTGGAGGAGTTGGAAGGGAGAGTGCACGGGGTCATTGGAGAGGGGCTGGGCTTGAGGAGAGAGGCGGAAATGAGGGTGTTGAAGACTTTGGATGAGCGGACTGCTGCACTGCGGTCTGAGTTGATGAAGGAAACCAAGGCCAAGGCTGAAGCCTGCGAAGTCCTGCGTTCTGCTTTAGTGAGTGGCCTGGCCAAGGCCCAAGAAGGCTGTAAGTCAGGCCAGACGGACCTTGTTGCTCTGCACAAAGACGTGTTTGCCACGGTGGAAGTCGAGTCTCGAGAAGTGACTTCTCAGTTGCTGACAGACCGCAAGGCCAGGGAAGACACCGAGGAAGCCCTGCTCGCCATGCTAAGAGACGTAGTGGGGAGAATCAAGAGTGACTTGGAGCAGGAGCGGAAGGACAGAGAGGGCACCGAGGAAAGCTTGCTAGCACTGCTGGAGGACGCTTGTGCCAAGCTCAACGCTTTGACGCGTGGGTAAACAATAGGCGTTTCATCTAGTAGCCAGGCGTAGAGCAATAAAACGGTCCTAAAAGCTCAGTTTGTTGGTCTGAATGCATGTCTAGGTGTGGTGGAGGGCTAGGAAGTCTGCTTAAGAGAGCCTGTGCCCAGAATAGCAGTGCGGTTCCATGGTGTAATGGTTAGCACTTTGGACTTTGAATCCAACGATCCGAGTTCAAATCTCGGTGGAACCATCTTTTCTTCCCACACAGCACTCACCCTTCCCTGTCTTCTCCTAACGCTACTCTGCTAAACGCTACTTTATGCGCTTGGCCATGTCCTCAGTAAAGGCCAAAGCACTCGTCCAGCCCGGAGACACGATGTTGAGGAAGTGCATGGACTGAGGCCCAGTTTCCACAATGAAGTCTTGCTTGAGCAGGCCGGTGCGACAGTCCACTAGCTGGGGGAAGATCCCTGGGTTGCCCCAGGTTTGGTAGTCCTGCACATGCACCCGCTCTAGCATTGCACTCACGTCACCTACGAGGTTGGACTTCAGGTACTTCCGCATTTCTCGGAACAGGAGGTTAGTGTAGAGACGACGGTCTTGGCTCTGCAGACACTTGGCATAGAGGCCAAGGATTGAGAGCAGTTCAGCAGCGTTGAAGTTGGCGAGGCCCGAGTATTGCTCTTTCCAGAAGATGGGGATAGCAGTAGGCCCGAGCTTATAGTCTCCCTTTGTGGTATTGGTCGTATGCACGCCCAGGAACTCATTAGTTCCCACAGGACACGGGTACACAAGCGTCCGATAGCCCTCAATTCCCTTATTTCCAAACAAATACACCCCTTTGAACGGAAGCATCGCATAGTCCAGTCCAAAGCCAAAGTCATGAGCGATGCTATCCACATACAAACCCGCGCAATTGATAAGGAACTTAGTAGTCAAGTCCCCTGCTGAAGTCTTGATTGTGACTGTGGAGCTGGTTTCCTTGCCCTTGCTGAGGTACTTCGTTTGCTCCATTATCTTCACTTTGCGAGCTTCGCAGTCTGATTTGAGTGCTTTGATGACGGCTTTGTTGTCCGCAATTGAGGTGTTGGGCGACCAAAGGTACTTCTGCTGCTGCTTGATCCTGGGCTCGATTTGCTTGGCTTCATGGTAGTCAATGACCTTCACATCTGCTCCATTGGCCTTCGCTCTCCGATACAAATCCTCCACTTTCGCTAATTGCGAGTCGTGTTTCGGCGCTATGATTTTGCCTATATTTTGGAAGGGAAGTCCTCTGGCCCTGCAGAAATCTGACAACATTCGGTTGCCTTGGACGCTGTATTTGGCCTTGGCAGACCCAGGGTCGTAGTAGATTCCAGCGTGCACTACGCCACTGTTTCGACCGCTAGTATGGGCGCCGCAGGTGTCCTTTTCAATCAGTCCGATCAGTGCGCCCCGTCTGGCTAGGATTCGAGCAAGACTGAGGCCGATGACGCCGCCTCCGACTATTAAGTAGTCGAAAAGCATTACAAATGGAGATAAAAAACCAAGAAAATCGAAGGAAATTGGGGATTTGCTGTTTACACTAGAAATAGTGATTATGATAGTTTCCTTAATGACAAGGAGGCAACTGGTCCAAAATCTCCTGCTGGGACTTAGAGAACTATGCAAGCTGCTTTGAACACACCGTGGCAGCAGCCTGACGCCTACCGTTGTTTGGACTGTGGAGCTCCCTTCAACTCCGAGTCTTCCCTCAACTCCCACTCTCAGAAGTGCCATCCCGATACCCTCACCTACACCTGTCCCCACTGCAGTCTGGGCTTCCTGGACAGTCTCCAGCTGGCCCAGCACCTCCCTACCCACAGTGCGGAGGACAGCAATGGGAGCAGTCACAGTGCACAGTCGGGGTCGTATGTCGCAGCCTACTCTCGAAGCTTCGGCAAGGCGGAATTGAACGCGTTGCAAGTCACTGACTGGACGGAAGAAGGCTCCAGCACTCTCTCAGACTGCTTCCAACCTATCGTTGGGATTGAGTATGTGTGCAGAATATGTGGACAGATCCTACCCAGACTGGCCTTTTGTCGACACATGTACCACCACTACTCCGATATCTACCTCCCAAGAACCTCTGCAGCGCCTCACCAAATCACCAGCGACTTCATCGTGCAGACAGGGGTCCCTCTTCTAGGCAGAGCCACCCTGCCTGCGGCTACTGCCAACGGTCCCTGCAGGGTCTGTGCTCTCAGTGAAAAGATGATACGGAAGCTCAGAGACACACTGCAGGCACTACTGAGAGCAGGGGAGAAGGACCAGCCCTCCCCAGACTCGCTCTAGCCACTTGACAAGCCATTGCTTAGCTAAACAATAATGTCGGTGCTGTAGCCTTCACTGAGTGACTTGAGCGCCCTTCTGATCTTATCAATGACACTGCTGTCCAGTCCACAGTGCAAGCAGGTCCCCACTGGCTTGGCAGAGAGGCCGGAGTGAGTGCGGGTGAAGGTGACCTTGGCACTGTCTTGCGGCAAAGTCTGGTACAGCTCTGCACTGTGTTCTGCCAAGTGCTGACTCAGGGTTTCCCGAGGCATTGTTTCCCCACAAAGTCGACAGAAGTAAGTTTCCGGCGTTCTCACCGGCTTAGGAACGGCTTTGGGACTGGACTCGTACCACTCCATATCCTCCATCTCACTCCGCCGCTTCACAGGCAAAGTCACCTCCGGAGCAGCGGGCTTCTCAGTGCAAAGGTCACTTGTGCAGTCCTCCTCACACTCCTCTCTACCCTCCTCCACACTGTGAAAAGGCTTGCAAGTGCCTGCCTGCATATGTCTAGTGAGTGTCGACTGGCGGTTAAACATCCTCAAGCACTTTTGACACTGGATGGAACTCTCTTTTTCGTGGATTTTGATGTGTCTCTGCATGTGCCAGTTGTCCTTGAAGGGCCGAGTGCACAGCGGACAGCGGAAGCGGTACACTTCGTCGTGGCTGATCTGCAAGTGGCTTTCCAGGGCGGTTTCGCTTTCATAGGCCACGGAACAGTGCTTGCAGACGAACGATTCTTCCTCTGAACGCTTTGGCAAGTAATGGAAATCACCAACAAGCGAAGAAGGGGAAATGACGGGTCTTATCTGCTGCCAGAGCCTGTGTACCGGGTCCAAGTCCTGCGCCTGATCCTGCAGAGTCTGCGTGCTTTTGGCTACTCGCAGTCTGCTGAGCGCCTGGAACAGGAGTCTGGAGTGGGTATGGAGGCGGAGGCAGTGGGGCAGTTTAGACTGGAAGTCTTGGAAGGACACTGGGAGGAGGCAGTTCGACTACTTGCAACTTTCAACCTAAAGACTGAGGAGCAGATGCAGGTCCTGTATTGCCTGAAGCGGCAGAAGTACTTGGAGTTGATAGAGAAGCAGGACTTCCTGCAAGCATTCCACTGCCTTAGGAGTGAGTTAGTCCCTCTGAAGCCAGGCGAAACTGCTGCTTTGGCAGGTTTATTGCTGAGTTCCTCGGCTCAAGAATTGAGGGAGGACGCAGACTGGGAGGGCTCCGGGCCCCAAGCCCGCCTCCACCTACTGCATCAAGTCCAGACCCACTTCCCACCCTCAGTAATGCTGCCTCCCGACCGACTCCAAATCCTCATATCCCAAGCCTTAGAAGGCCAGTCTACTTAGGAATCTGCAGACTTGCTAGGTGCTGGGACATGCGACCGTAATTCTGCATGATATCACTCACTGTAGGGTCGACTACAACAGGCACTGGAGCCGCACTCATATCTCTCAAAATCTGTGCAGCTTGGGACAGAGACACTGTCTTTTCCTGCGGACGAGCCACAGTACTCGTCTTCGCAAAGCGTCGTTTGAGGAAAACCTTGGCCTTGAGGTAGGTAACGAAGGCGAGACTGGCGCTTTTGACGAGTCCGGCCCTCAGCTTCTCTTTGCCTGACTTGAATAAGTGCTTGAGGCGGCCTTGTCGCGGCCTAGGCACTTCCTCGTCACTCTCTGCCTCCACTATCACGACTCGCTCGAGCGTGGGCTCCCCTTTGGTTTCTCGGATGAATTGGCAGGAGTCGGCGAAGGCCATTTCCAGCACTTCCGCAATTTCCTCTGCTATAGGAGGGTCTGCACTGATACCAAGCATGTCCTCCGCCCTCACTAGCACATACGCATTCTGTTCCCCTTTCATCACTTGCACCTCCGCCCCCAGCACAAAGCACTGCTCCCGCACGCGTAGACTATAGATCCTTTCCGCCTGCCCCACCACCAGGTCTAACTGTCCCTTCGCGAGCTCCTCTGCGGGCTGGCTCGGTCGGAAGCGAATCACAGACACGCCTTCGATAGACAGCAGCAGTTCCATAAAGACCTATTAGGCTTGTTCGACTCTAATGGTCATATGCAGCTTTTCACCGAAAGGATGTCCATCTGACTCTGTAGCTCTGAAGGCATAGCTGAACAGTCCGACTTGGGCTGGCACTTGAAAGTGGACTCCAATTTCTCGCTGCTCTCCAGGCTGCAAGGGAGGTACAAGCCCAGTATCGACCTGCAAACTGCCTCGAATTACAGTCAAAACGCAGCCAGACGGCCACTGTCTCTGTCCCGAATTGCGAACAAACCAAGTTTTGTGCACCTGGTTGCCACAAAAGACAGTACCTCTCTCAGGCAGCTGTCCCTCCCGCAGGTACTTCAACTTTAGCTTCTGGGGATTTAGGACCTTTTCAGTGGCCTTCCAGGCTGCAGAGCAGGTATGCGCGTCTGTGGCTATTAACTCTGCATGTGAGCAATCGTATGGATTCTTAATAGCGTAGAAAGTGTGCAAGTGGTCGTTTTTCTGCCAACACCCAGCACAGAAGTCGAAATTGGGACAGACTGCACACTTGTAGCGTATGCCTTGAATCGGAGACTGCATGCACCCGTCACATGTGACTCGCTCGTGCACAGGCAATATATTAATTCCTTGCAGTTCCGTCTCTGCCTTTACCACTTCTTTGGCCAATTCTTCGCATTCCGGCTCCATTGCCCATACTTCTTCTTCGAACTGCAGTTCTGGGGTCGAGGGGAAACTTTCGATTTCTTCGTCGGAACTGACCATGAAGTTGACACTGCTCAGCTCCAAAGCCTTCTTGAGGTCCTCATCAGACCTCATCAGACCTCATCAGTTGCATGACTCCCGCTCCAGTCTTATACTTGACACCGGACAACTCCCCAGGGCGAGCCAGCGACACCGAGGCCAGCAGATCTGCATAGGACTCCGGCAGCGCTATTTCCCTTATGTCCGTCTTAGTCACGAGAGTGACAGTAGTTGCATTGGTCCTATTCATCTTTATTAGCCTATATGCGATCTTTCCTGTCCTCTTGACTGGCATGCGAGGTGGATTTCTCGAGAAAGTGGAGTTGCAACCGGGCGCAGAGGTCCATGAAGGTCATGGCCTGCCCTGCGACTAGTCGTGCGTCTATTACAAACAAACTTTGGTGTTTAAAGATTGCCACATCGAATTTAACTCCTTTACCCCCGCCCTCCACTTTCACGCTTTTCACTCGCAGTTGGAAGTTGGTGAAGATTTTCCACTCGAGATTCATCGCTCGAAAGCCATCATACATAAGGACCATCAGCGAATACGCATCAATATCGGGCCGAAAGCCAAACATCCAGTCACTGGGATGCGTATAGGAGTGCGGGTACTCTGTGATGCGGTCCAGATTGGTGTCCGCACTGCTGGAAAACGGACTTACACTGCCTCTGCGGATAGCGGCTGGTTTGAAGACTGGACGGGGCACTTGGGTGGACTGCTGCTGCATGCGGTCTCGCTTGGATTTCAGCTTACTATCATGCAGCAACTCATAGGCCACTGCGAAATCGCCGCCTTTTCGCTCGATAATCGTGTCCTTTAGATCCTCAGGATCAGTGCTAATGCCTTCGAAGGCAGGCAGTTGTAAACAAACAGTAAAGATCGCTTCGTCGAGTTCGTGGTGAGACTTGGTGGCTCGAATTTCGGATAAACAGGACTTGTGCGCCTCGTCTTCCTCAGCGCTTTCAGAGATACGCAGGTAAATGGGCACCGAGGTGGCGTACCAAGGGTGCTTTTCGATTTCCGCTATTGTTATCCGGCTGATTGAGTCTGGGTTGAGAATGCGAAAAATCAGGTCTTTCACTGCATCTGAAAAGAAATGCGGCAAATGATACTGCGCAGCCTTAATTTTGGAAAACAACACAGACATGTTAGCGTCATCAAAGGGCAGAGCGCCTGCCAGCAGTGCATACAGCACCACTCCGCAGCTCCACACATCTGCCTCTGGACCACAGTAGTGCGACCCCGAAATCACCTCTGGAGCTGCGTAGTTAGGAGACCCGCAGGAAGTCTTGAAGAAGTGTCCGTCTCGCATCATGTTGGACAGACCGAAGTCGCCCAGTTTGATGTTGTTTTGCTCGTCTAAGAGGATATTTTCAGGCTTGATGTCTCGATGCGAGACCTTGTGAGAGTGGCAATACCCCACAGCTGATATGATTTGCTGGAAGTAGCGGCGAGCTTCCGACTCCGGGAACCTGCCTTTGCGCTCTATCGAGTTGTAGAGCTCTCCCCCAGGCACGTATTCCAACACAATGTAGATATTGCTTGCAGACTCGAACACTTCGTACCTAAGTAGGCGGTACAGACGGATAATGTGAGGATGGTGGAACATCTTCATGATCTTTATCTCGCGATTCACCTTGCGAGACATGTGATGGTTCTTCATTTCCTTGCGGTTGAGGATCTTGACTGCTACTCGCTCCTGTGTAATTGTGTGTTCGGCCACTGGCTAGTGCTCACGTCGGACTTTGGCGAAGGTGCCGCCCCCGAGCACTTTCCCCATGCGGTAGTGACTGGCCTGGCTCATCTGCACAATTATCTAATGGAGAAAGAGGCCAGTCTGAGGTAGGGAAGCTAATCACACTGCCTGTACGACTGAGGGAAGTAGCCTACTACTGGCATTCGCTTCCTAATGACGGCAACGTGGATATGTCAGAATGTGTATCCCTCTTCAGACTGTGCAACTACCCCCAGCACACCAACCTACTCCCTACTTTCTACCTCTCCTAATGCCTTCGCAATGATCTGCGCGTAAAAAACCGTGCTAGCAACCCTCGGCCGCCCAAAGGCATACAAATCCAGCACAGCTGCACTTCTTTCCGGCCTCAAGTACCTCCCCGGGTCTCCCAGCACCAGCGACCCCACCGCCTCCGCCAGCCTCACAAACAGCACTTCCAGCTCTTGACATAGGTACCTCCGCAGCCCTTCCTCCACCTCCGGCCTCAGGAAAGCCGCGAGCCAGCGACTGTGCAGTGGGGAGCAGAAGGAGGCGGACTGGTAGAAGCGAAGGAAGCGGAAGAGGTTTTCCTTTATGGCTGAGAGGTTGGTGGGGAAGTCGGGGTTGTCAGCGATAATTGTCAGTAAGGCGGGCAAGTTGGCATCGGTTTCGTCTATATCCGGTCTCGAGAGATAGTCGTTTAGGACGGCGATTTTCCTGTGAACTGGGCAAAAGGCCAAAGAGCCTGCCTTTTCCAGGGCTAGTAGCAGCTCTAGGAAGGGGCGCGGAGGCTCTGTGCGCAGGGGCAGGTAGAGGCAGTCCAAAGGCAGCGGCAGAAAGCGGTTTTCACTCAGACACAGCATATAGGACGTCAACTTGCACTCTTGCAGCAGAAGACTTTCAGAGCGGTGCATGTGGTCTGAGGAGGACAGGAAGCCTAAGTAGTACTTCAGCACTTCAGAGCTGTGCAGGCCTCGAAACAGCCACTTCGTCAGCAGGAAATTTAGGTGTATTTCGGAGTATTGGCCGAGAAAAGGCAGAATTAGGTGTGCGCACTGGAAAGATATGTCTGAAAACAGTCCGAATTGGTCCATGTATTGGAGCATGGAAATCGTCAGTACCACTAGGTCCTGCAAGCGGTAGGTAAGGATATTGGGCACTTTGTCTTTGGCTGTTTTTTCTATGCACGAGGCCAAAAAGCGGCTAATTTGCACGAAAACTCCCTCGAGATGTAAGTCCGGGACAGACCTGCAAATGCACAATTTCACTAAAAAGGCTCGAAATTTGACTTCAACTGCTTCATTTTGCTCCCAAAGAGCGCAATTTACATACAAATTGAGCCCGGGTAGAGCGGAACTGTACTCCGTGTCCAGCATGTAGTAGGCTTCAAAGGGGGCAATTTGCAGAGGAGAGGCGGCTTCTAGGAGCCAGGGAGTGAGGAGGGGTAGAGGCAGGGGCTTTTCGCAGGCCAGTAAGTAGCGAAATACCCCGATAAGTGCGTATTTGTAGGGCAAAGACTGGTACTTGTGCTCTATACAGACCTGCAATATCACCTGAGCAAGCTCCAAATACCCCTCAATCCCTGCCATTTTCGCTCTTTCCCGCCTGGCTAAGACTGCGTAGATCCTCCCTAGCAACTTCCCTTGCGATTCACTCAAATTGTCCCTGACCTTCCCGACGAAAGTTGTAATTTCTCCCAAAAACGCCTCAAACGGGATAACGTCGATTTTGTACCTGAGCAACTGGTCGAAGAAATCCCAAGAGGAAATAGCGAAATCAGAGGCAGTTTCCAGGCCGAGCAGGCCTTGGTTGAGCCTTCCTCCCCACATTTCCCTGAGCTTTAGTACGCTGATCGCGAGAGCGTGGGAAGCAGAGGCCAGCACTGTCAAAATGCGAGTGACTGTGGTGTTTGCAGGCCAGAGTTTGGAGCAGATGTGTTCAAGGAGGCCAGGAGTGCGGGCGACAGCGAAAGCAGCAGAGACGGAATGTAAGGCGGAAGCCAGTACAATGCCACTTGCAAAGTCTATATGTACCATTCCCGGCTGTGTACTCAGTAGGTAGCTAATCCGCATCAACAGGCCTGTTTTTATCAGTGTGCCTAGGAAGTCTTCACAGCTCTGGTCCACATCAGTCTCTGTGTCTTCGGTGGCGTCTTCGGGACTGTGGTCGTGCTTGGCGACCAGTTCCTCGAGTAGTTCTGGGCTGGATTTGGACTGCTGGCTTAATAAGGCGCTGTGAGTGATGGATTGGAGGCGCGGGTAGAGCATTTGGTCGAAGTGTTCGATGGATAGGTCGGAGTCGAGGTCGCGAGTGAGGATGGTCGCGAGGGTTTCCAGACCTGCAGCAAAGACTGAAGCTGCTGTATCGTCTATTGCTGCTCGTAGGACTAGCAGTAGTCCGCAGTTGGTTATCATATGATTCAGCCCCAGGACTCCCCTGTTCCGGATTATCCTTCCCGCTGCTTTCAGCCCGATGATCCTTTGAGCAGGGACAATACTCCTCGCCAAGCGCATAACCTCTGTAATTGTAAACCCTTGCACTTCACTGTCTGTCCACTTGCCCTGCCTGTAGAACTGCACCTGGTTTCCCTCGATGTCGTACTTGACACAGTCCTCAGTATGTGTGGGTTGGTACATCTGTGCCATGCAAGTCTGATGCGACTCCTCAGTCCTGTCCTCCACCCAGGTCTCCACTTGGTCCTCCTGGATACTGTTATGGGAAGGGTTTTCCTTGGGTTTGGACTTAGCAGTGCCTCTTTTCTGCAGAACTGCCATTTGGGCGGGTGTGAGAGAGGAGGCGATTTCAGCCTTGGCGGCTGCTATTTCCTCTGATGTCATTTGGCGGAGTTTCTGTTCGTTTTCTCTGCTGATATCCTCGGAATCGTCCTTCTTCTGCACTGGGGGTAGTTCCGGGACTGGCTGCAGCATTGTTAATTGCGCTGGCTCTGGAAATCCCCCCTGAGGAATAGCAGTGGTGGCAGGAAATGTGCAGGCTTCCAACTCTTCAGGCGTTTTTTCTCGTATTTCAAAGCTATTGACCGGGCCAGTGGCCTGGGCAGCATGCCAAATCCCCCTCTGCACCGCAAACAGGGACCTCCTTTCCGCCATGAACACACTATTACTAGCTACTCCGGATCGTAATTCCTCGATATGTCATAGGTGGCTTTGCACACACAGCAGAAGTCTTGCTTCTCGAACCACACCGAAATGCAGTTGGAGTGAAACACATGTGTGCAAGGAAGCATCACAAGTTCCAACTGGTTAGTAATGTTGTCCAGGCAAATAGTGCAGATTAGAGGGTTGCGTGGGTCGAAAGGGATTTCAGTGCCGTGCATTATTTTGTCCTGGTCGCTGGCGTTGGACAGGCCCCAATTTTGGTAGACGTGCACACGGGCTGCTCGGTGTCTACGGCGCTTGCAGACGAGTCGGAAACAGATGAGGCAGCAGCTGATGCACATGGTGCCGGCCCCGAGCATCACTCCCACAATGATGTACACACTGCCGGAGGTACTGCTTGAGGACTGGGAGAAACTGATAGAAATCATGGCTTCGCTCTGAGGGTCTACCTCAGAGCAATACACTGCGAAGACGAGTCCGTATGGACCAATTGTGGCTGTATCGACTAAAACCATCAATGTACCAGTCGTGTTGGGAATAATCTGCACCGAATCACTCGAATATAGCGTAGGCAAAAGACCATTTTGGCCTAAAGACGATAGCAGCTGCACATCCCCTTGCACCTTCGTGAGTTCCAATTTGATAACTGTATCTTTCACATATTCAGGCTGGAAAAAGCGATAAGTGCCTGCAGCCAGTGTCAAGTCATAAAGCTGATTAAACCCCAAAGCTGTCACTTTCGTCCCGCAGTCCACATCTTCCCACGATGATTCACAGGTGCACTCTGCATTCGCACAGGTCCCGTGTCCGCTGCAACCCCCTGGACACAACTCCCCATCTGACTAGTAGTTACAGTGCACAGTGCCTGCGATTTGGTAAGGCAGGCCACTAAAGGGCCGCTGAGGACTGTAAATGCCTACATAAATGATGTGTCCAGCGACTAGGTTGGTCGTGTTGAGTTGCAAGATAGTGTGACTTTTGCGAAGTGCGAAAGAGACTAAATCGGAATAAGTAGCCCGGACTTCCAAACGGCCATTAGACTCGACCTGCACATAGGGCTGTAGGTCTAAATCTGCAAGCAGCAGTACTTCCAAGGCTACATTTGCAGGCGGCTGAGAGTCCAGGGCCAGCAGTAGGTAGGGAAATCCTGCTATTGTGAGAGGGAAGGAGAGTCGAGTGAAGGAGGAAGTTTGGAGGGAAGAGTTGAAGAAGAGCAGTTGGCTGGCGCTAGATGTGCTGAGCACTGTGCAGAGCAGCAAGGTTGTCATCATTTCCTTCTTTCCTATGTGTCTTCATAATGTCAGGTCTTCGGCCGAAGACTCAGGCGGCCTTGCCAACGAAGGCCCTGCCCTGGCTGCTCCCTGCTAATACGCGTATCAATGAAGGACGACTTCGGCCTATCAGTCTGCTTACCAAGGCTAAAGAGCCTGTGGAAGCTTACCCCACCCTGCTCATTCGCACCCTGCAGCAGCCTCACGGCAGGGTCAAGTCTGCTGAACTGCGTGTGCTAAGCAAGCAAAGGTCCACTGAAAGCTTGGTGGAAAGGGACAGATTTGCTCTTTCGCCAGATGACCTGAAGCCTTGCAACCTCAGACTGAGTGGCTCACAAATCAACTTGAGTGACTTCATTGAGGAGAAACAGCTGAGCGCAGGAATCAACCAATACTCGGAATACCTCAAACTGATGAAAATCAGACACCAAACCTTCATCAAGAAACAACTGAAGCGAGGCCCGTCCCTGATAAAGCAGAAGTCCAGAGACTACGAAGACAACAAGCAAAGGCAAGTGGCAGTCATGGCTGTCAGTTCCGGGGACCAAAAAGTCCGCAAAAGCGCTTCCAGCCTGTCCACAACGCTCGCAGAAATCAGGAAAAAGCTGATTCTGGGCTTCACCCGCTGCAACGAAACGCTGAAAACAGACCTCCAAAGTCTGTCCTACAGTCCCCACAGGGTCAAAAAAGGACTGATGCAAGCGCAGGGCACGAAGCTGCGGCTGAGGCCGAAGCACGGACTGCGCAAGCACTTGTTCTAGGGCTGTTAATAGTAAGCGTGCAAGCTATTAGTTTAGGGACTCGTAGAAGAGGACGTATGCGTCTTGCTCGAGAGTGGATTGGAGACTGCTGAGAGGAATGAGTTCGATGGAGGAGTCGTTGCAGAGGTGCCAGCCATTGGGGCCCTTTACGCAGCTGGTGTAGTGTCCCTTGGTGAAAGTGCCGTGGTGTCGGATCACTGCGTAGAGGGAGTAGCGCATGGGAGACTCTGACTTCAAGCAGGTGCGCAGGTCGATTTCATGAGAGAAATGGACGATTCGGGTATCTTTCGAGCCGTCTAGTTCACAATAGCGCTGAAGACAGATGACCAAGTATTGGGAAATCTGGGATAGTCGGGACCATCTGGACCGCATAGTGAAAACTCCGCACTCTGCACATTTGAGCATGTTGTCCTCTCCCATGTGGTCCACAGCCAGGAACTGGGCGAAACAGTTCTCCAGAGAAATGGGCTTGGCAATGCGCTGCAGCGAAGGCAGAGGCACTTGTCGAGGGAGATTGAGGAAATTGCTGAGTTTCACTTTGACGTGGAGAATAGAGTCTGCAAAGGCGTCTAGGAGCATTTGCAGCCCGTGGAAGGAAACCGCAGCTTCCGATAGACCTGCCTGAAAGGCAGTTTTCCCGTTCCTTAGGACAGCGACCTTTCCTGGCACTCCCGGGAAATTAGTCACTACCAGTGATCTGATGGCCGCCATTACCGCCTCTGAATTCACTTCTCTATGCAGTCTTCGACTCAGCAGTCGCACAAACTGACTCGCCATCACTACCTTATGATACACCTTCACTTCCAGCAAGTAGCCCTCCTCACAGTTCTCGTAGTAGCACAGCTGTTTCCTCTGTAAGGCCATTCTCCGAATCGACTCGTGTGGAGCCACAATATGGTCGATACTGACAGGAGTCTGTAGGACGAGGGTGGGGGCTGAGAGGGAGTGGCGGGTCTGGATGAGGTGGGAGAGGTCCTGGGCTGTGGCTTTTTCGGAACAGGAGAGGGAGAAGGAGTCGGAAGTCTCGCCGTTGCGGTAACTGATTTCCACTTCCGCGGGCTGCAGAGGCAGGGACAGGGAGAACATGCAGGAGGAGAAGGTTTCCAGTTTCCCGCATGCTTCACATTGCTGGGATATTTCAGTCTCCACTCCGAACAATTCCTTCAACTTCGCCTTTAACTCTCCCGACATCTCCTCAAAGCACCCAATCACATGCAGAAAGAACTCAGTAGGGTCCATTTGTCGGAAGCCCCCGTACTGTCTGTACTGCTCCTTTATCGCGTTCTTCAGCTGCTTCAGCTCCACTGTCACCTGCGAGCTTTGGTCTCCGTGCTTCAGAACCAGGCCTCGGTAGGCCCGCAACAGCTTCTCTTGTGCACGGGAGGCCGACCCATCTACAGAGGACAGGAGAAGTTGGGACAGGCCGGGAGTCTGCAGCAAGCACTGCAGAGAAGCATTCATATAGCAGGTATTGCCGATGTTTTTGAGGCCTTTGGGAGACGGAGAGGTGTGGATAGACACAGCCTCTGGCATGTGGAAGGACTCTTTCGCTGGTGTACGAACCTGGGCACCCATTATTAGGCAAAGAAGTATTAGGGAGACTGCAGCGTTGCTATACAGTAGAGTGAACTTCGGTCTCTGTCGGTGGTCATATATTTTTTAATCAATGGTTGATTTGCTACTAAAAGCAACTTCATTGTATTGGCGACTGTGAAAAGGACGGAACCAGGGTCTCTTCATAGCAAGCAGATTAAACTCCTACGAGAATTAAGGAAGCTGCTAGACACAGCCAATTCGCCAAATCTGGATGCGTTTGGTTGGTGTAGTTCTGATAAGCGGTCAGCGCAGTCCAATAAGTCTCGGTGTACACCTCCTTCACACACACAGGATTGGCCTGTATCTGCACATACATAGTCATTCCAAAATACGCCACCAAGTACTGCAAATAGTCTTCAGTGTCCCAGTGGCTGTACAGACAGTAGAGACTCAGACGTCTCTGTGTGTTGCACTGCAGAATTGCACTGCTCTGAGTCCACTTCAATAGACTCGAGAAGTATTGCACGCCGACAGGGTCGCCGGGGAAGGCAGGGCAGTAGGCAGTGCCGTTGGAGGTAAATCCGCAGGTGCATAGACTGTTTAAAGCCGTATTCGTGGCTGAGTCAAGGGTAGAAGTGCATAGAGCTCCAGGAGAACATTGGGCTGGCACAGGACTATTGGACTGCACTAGTCCCATGCACAGGGCTCCAGTGGGTCCTTCAGTACAGCTACTGCTTTCACACAGCAGACTGGACCCAGATACACAGTTGGCCAGCGGCTGTCCTGCTGCCTTGCTAAAGTACCGCACACAGGTGCCAGAGACCTCGCTAATTGACACATCGCAGCCTGCGTTTTGGACACATTGGTAATCGCTAGCACATTGGCCGCCTACCTGCACCAGGTCCTCACAGACTCCGCTCACCCCGCAGAATTGACTGACTCCGCATTGGAAATTAGCCACACATGTGCTTCCGGGTATAGGTGAGGAACAGCGATTTTCCGTGCACACTAAGGAGTCGACACAAGGAAAAGTGGAGTTGCAAGTTTCGCCTGCCCAGGCTTGTCCTGAGGCCTGCGGTACAGCTTCACAGACAGTGGTCGAGGAGGGGCTGGGCGCAGGGCAGTATTGAGAAGGTGGACAGGACCCTAGGGAGTAGGTTTTGCTGCTAGGGGTGTAGCTTCCGCAGGGATTTTGCGTATTTGTGCAGTTGTAGGCCGGGCAAATCCCTTGCAAAGACACCAAAAGGGCCGGCAGCATCCAAACCTGTCCTATCATTATTAAGTAAGCACAGTCCTACTCCAAAAGAACTGCTTTAATTCCCTATGTCTCCAGTAGTTCCTTCAAGAACTCCGTCCCCTGATTAACCATTTTCCTCGCGTCACTCACACCAATCGCCAAGTCCATGTTGAGTGCTCCATGGCCCATCTCTTCAAATCGAGCCAACTTCACACTCACGCCCGCTTCAATCAGTCTATCCGCGAGCTTCAAAGAATGGTCCATTAGCGGGTCCTTTGTGCCGACCATAATACGCACAGGCGGGAATTGGGCTAGTACTGAGCCTGGGATGAGGATTGGGGACAGGTAGGGGTCGGACTTGGGAGAGTCTGAGGGACGGAGGTAGCACTGGGCACACAGTTTGAGGAAGGAGTAGGGCACCAGCGGGTCTTCGAGACACAGGACAAGCGAGGGAGAAAAGTGCTGTATATCCAGATTCACACAGGGGTAAGTCAAGAGCAGGCCGCTGGGTGCCTGTTCTCCTGTTTGGATGCAGCGCAAAGTCACTCCCAGTGCGAAATTCGCCCCTGCGGAGTCTCCAGCGAGGACGAGCTTTTCAGGACTGACGCCCAGGTACTTCTTAGCGTACCTCACCACCCACATGTAGGCCTGCCAGCAGTCGTCCAGTCCATCTGGGTACTTGTTCTCTGGCGACAAGCGGTAATCCACTGATAAAATGGGCGTATCTGTGTCGATTGCCCAGCGTCGAGTGTAGTTCTGATGAGAAGCGGAACTCATGGATATGAAGCCGCCTCCGTGGAAGTGCAAAATGAGCTGATTCAGTGTCTTTCCGGGGTGAATCAGCTCCCCACAGCACATCTGCCACCACTCTCGCGGCGCTGCATAAGCCAACGGCAGGTCGAACGGACTCAACAGCCTCACCTGCACTCTCACGTTCGCTGGGTCTGGCGTGTCTGTGTAGGTCACCATGCTGTGCAGCGGCTCTTCCTGCAGCTGCTCGATGTAGTGCTTGCCACTGTGCAGGGCTGCGGCTTCGTTTTCCTCGTCATTGAGTCTGCTGAGTACATTCGGAGCCACTCGAGGGAGGTAAATCAGTGCGTTTTGATGTATGGAGGGGATGAGACTTTGGTACATAGGCGAAACTAGTCGAGAGTCGACTAAGTTCCATAGAGCCTTGGCAGTGGCGAGGTCAGGGTGTGCGTAGGTGAGCCGGGTCTGCTGCACTGCTGCGTCTCTGCAGAAGAAGTAGTACATAGCGCCGCTGCCCACTGCCAGTTTCTTCATGTACTGGTCCTGATGCGTGTTCCCTTCCTGCAGAATTGCATTCCCAAGAGCCACTTTGCGAGCGAAGCTGTCCATTTGCTGCTTCGTTCCCTCGGCGTCGTCAGGACTAATAGACTGCGAAACCTGCTTCAGTCTCTGCCAAGAAACGTGATTTTCCGCCTTCATGAACAGGTCCTCAGTCTCGACCTCCGTCGCTGGCACGAACAACTCCACCAAAGCCGTCAGCTTCCCTGTCAAGATGCACATCTCCTCACAACTTTCCCTTGTGTCTCCCTTCCAAGTCTCCAACATCCGCGAAGCTTCAGCTAAATAGGTCATGAGCACTGCGACGAAGTACTGCAGACAGCGAGAGCTCTGAAGCAAGTGAGGACTGAGAGTGGTTTCTGCGTGAGTGCGAGCGATTTCGAAGAGACTGGAGAGAGCTGAGAGCTGCACAGTGCTGTTGAAGGCGGTGGTCTTGACTAGGAGGGTGCAGAGAAGTTCATGCAGTTCCGTGGCTGACATTATGTCGCTTCGAATTGAGGGAATTGACAGTCTGCATCCCTTCGAATTAGACTAAAGGAGAGTCAATTCCTGAGGACTTCTATTTAGGAAAGGACGCTGGCTAGAGGTTAGACTGGTAGGAGAGAAACTGCTGCAGAGTGCGGGCGTACAGGGCGGAGTCGAAGGTCACGATGGGCTAAATGGACCTTACTCCGGCGAAGTTATCCTTCTGCACAGTTCTGTGGTACTCAAAGCCTCTTCCAAGCATGTCCGATATGTGTCCTCCCAGCGCCTTCACCACAGCTTCAGAAGCGCACGTGTCCCACTTCTTTTGTCCAGGCCTTGGGAACACATACAAAGCAGCTTCTCCATTGATTACCAGCAACACTTTGTAGCCACAGCCGGACGCGTTGGTGATCTGAGCTGGCTGCAGGGACTGCAGAAAGGCCAGGTCTGCTGCATTGCAGTGGTGAGCGGAAGTGACCAAAGTGAAGTTAGGGGCTGCCACAGGAGTGACCACTTGACCTAATAGCGGACCTTGAGCCACTGTTTTCCTCACGCCCATGCCAATTCCTCCCCAATAGGTGCTTGGGGGAACAGCGAAAGGCTGGTGTATGAGTCCGAACAGGGACTTGCCTCTGTATGCAATGCCAATCAGCGTAGTCACGCCCGTGCAATTGCCCTCCACGAAGCCTTGAGTCCCATCCAAAGGGTCCACCCAGACTGTGACGTCCTCAACGTTCAGTTCCTGACTTGCAGAGCCCAGCAAGTCCTCGCTGACTACATGCAAATCCAGGTCTTTGAGAGCCATAGAAGGCTCCAGAGGGATGTTTTCTTCACCAATGACAGTGAGTGTAGGGAAGTAGTGTGCTAAAGTCGAGGCAATGATGCGCTGTGCAGTCAAGTCAGCGACCGTACAAGGGTCATCCACTCCCTTCTGAAAGGTCTGCAGCTGTCCCGAGGCCTGAATCTGCCTTATCGCAGTGCCTGCATGGAAAGAAGTCTGCAGACACACAGAAAGCAGCGAGGCAGCCCGAATCGCCATTGCAATGCCTACTACTTAAACCCCTCCAGCAGTGCGGCGAGGAAACTCAGGATGTCTTGGTCTCCTGCGACTTCCTGGTGACCCTGGACCAGACTAGGCGCTCCTAAGTCCCTGCCCAGGTAGTAAATCACCAATTCGCGACCGTCTTTGTGCAGTTTGACCAGCGTGATTGTCTTCAATAGCACCTGCCACAGTGCGTTTTTCTTCTCCACTGCAGCTGCTAGCACCCTTTGGCCAGTGACCACTACCACGTAATCGCGTAGCTGGCCGTGCCCCTTGATGCCTTCGCTCATGTACCTGCCTCTCTCCACTGTGGACAGGACGTACAGTCCGACGGAGTTGGCATAGGAGTACTGCGTGAGCTTCTTGTCGGTCAGAAAAGCGCGTGGAGGCCGACGTCTCAAAGTACCCTGCTGATCATGCAGCGAGTCTCTCACCCTCTACATACACCTTACAGATGTAGTGTGCGACACTACGGACACTGCCATATTGGGCACCAGCAGTGCTGTTTTGGCCACTGCCATCACAATTTTGTGCACTACTCCCTGCCTCTCATGTCCGTCTTCCAAGTACACAGAATAAATGCCTTTGCGCAGAGTTTCAAAGAAGCGACTCGTAGAGTTGGAAGCGCCGTAAATAGTGTGTCTGAGGAAAGAACTGACACCAGTAAAGAAGCCTGTGAGATTGGGCTGGCCCGAAAGAGTCACTAAGTCAATCACTCCCATCCTCAAGTGACGTAGAAACTCACTGGGATTCCCTAAGGCATCTGAAGACCCGAGGAAGGATAAAGTCTGGTTTTTGCACTGGTTGAGGTAGAAGGAGAGGATTTCTCTGCGCAGAAGACCCACGGTTAGGTGACGGTGGGAGAGCTTGAGCGGAGTGAAGTCGAGACTCACGTTGCCGATGTTGCTGAACATGATGAACAGCATGCGGGCTGGGTTGATGTTGCCGAAGTCTTTAAACATAGTTGGGAGAGAGGAAAAACTGAGACTCAACCCTGCCGCTCCAATCTGCACCTTGTCAAAGTAATACCTCTGCACAGCCTTCAGCCTCTTGCCCTGGTCCTCAGACTGCCTGAAAGCAGGAGCCCAGACCTCCTTGGCCTCTGCAAGAAAAGCCAACAGGTACTCTATAATCAGTCCATCAATGTTTATTTCAGCTGGACAAGGAGTGAATTTTATATGTTTGTAGTACTCGATTTCCTGCTGACTGATAGTGGACTGCCGTTTGTGTAGTTTGAATCTCACGGTTTGCTTCCCTGGGCCTTCCAAGGGCCTGATCATTACTGGGGATTCCGCTTTGTATAGCTGGTTGTCGAGCTGGAACCCACTTAAGGACACATCTATCAGTATATCAGAGTGGTCCTTTTCCAAGGTGCATACAAAGTTCCTGACTTGTCCATATATCAACTCCTGCGGTACTGAATTGACCACCGACAGCCCCAATCGTTTGATTTCCACGATGAGTTTCAACTGTTCCTTCGAGTCCTTATGCAGCGTCAAAGACCGCAAATGTTCCTCTTCACTCTGATCATGTCGTATGGTGAACACCTTCGTAGACCCATCAGCGACAATTTCCAGGAACAACGAGTGGGCAGGGTGGGAAGCGTGAGAGGCCAAGTTGATTTTTTCGAATCTTTGCGGGTAATCCAGTTTGAAATTGCCAAGTAGCAAACTACGTGCATTTGACTTGCCGAAAAGCCGAACTTTTAGTATTTTCTTGTTCTTCGGCTCGTCCCATGCATATGCGCACACCTCGAACGGCCTCAGAATCTTACAGTGTTCCTTCGCGTTAATCTGATGAATCGTCAAAGTTTCCATGCTGTAGTTCTCAATCCGATACGGAGGAGTCGTGGAAATGTCCTTGACAATGACATGCAAGGTGCACCCTTCCAGTGTGACAGTGATGTGGACCAAGGCTTCATCATGAGTCTGCGGGTTTTTCACCCTTAGAGAAAAGTCGTCCGGCTCTTGGATGGAAAAGTGGCCTGACCAGTTCCACCCCGGTTCCTCGAACTTCAAGCAAATTTCCTCACCCCGGCGCTCATCCGGCCAATGGAAATTCGACTTCTCATAAGGAAGCAGACGACACACTCCATATGTATCAGACACAGGCTCGAACTGAGTGACGAGCAATACTTGCGCAGTCTTGTTGACAAATATGTAGCGAGGCGCGAACTTGATTATTTTGGTGCGTGAAAACGGCTCCTCGGCCAGCTGAAGCGACATAGCGATGACATAGAGACAGCCTGGACGGCCTGGATGGTGCTCTTCCGCGGCCTTTATTGCCTGGCCGTTGAAGGAGATGACGCTGGTTTTGAAGCTGGAGGCAGTGATTCGGAAGGGAGGCGACCACTCTGAATTGGCGATAACGACACTGGCGGCTCCTTGAGAGGGGCCTAAGTTGCCGATGGAGAAAGGCCGCAGCAGGGAAGCGGGCGCTGGCTGCTCCTCTAGTCCCAGTAGGACTGAGAGTCCGCGTCTCCCTTCTCCTTTGAAGAGGAGCCAGGGCTTTTCCAGGCGCCTGTCGAGGGAGGGCATCGCGCCCTGCGCAGTTGCCACTTGGTAGGCTGCAGACAGCCATTTCGGCTTGCTTTCGGACTCCTCGATGATCAAGCCGTCGACCTTGTACGCCAACACCACAGGGTCATAGAGCAGCTTGCCTTCCCTGTACTGGAAAACAATCGGCAAAGAAGTGTTGTTTTCCAGCCAATACTGACTGTACGAAATGAGGCGCAGCACTCCCGAGGCACGGTTGACTTCCAACATGATGTTGACTTGCTCCTGACTGGGACTGCTGAACTGGAAAATGTGAGTGAGGGTGTTGCTGTCAGGAGTGACGAGCACAGGCTTGCTGAGTGCATAGCCAGGCAGTTTTAAAGCCAAGCTCAGTGAGTCTTGCGGTTTTATATCCATCCAATGCGCGGATTCGCCCTTGGACAGCCGTCCTCCTAGTTTGCAGGGTCCGGGCATTAGGTAGTCCTCTTCCCGCACTTCCTCACTGGGACGTCGGAGCATCTGCACGCATTGGAACTCTAGGTCAGTGCACAGCAGGTTGTCGATGGTCACGGGCGGCTGGAAGTGCAGCACTTTGATGAAGAACACTTCGTCCTCGTCCTTGATTTCGTGAGAACGGCTGCTTAGCACAGTGAAGCAGCTGCGCTCTTCCTTGCGTCTGCCTATCGACGCATCGCTCATGCCGGATATGCTCTTATTCGGACACTCTATGACCACACTATCGTCCAACTTAGCGATTTCGACCCGATTTGACCAGCCATAACCCTGCATCCGCACCTGAAACTCCGTGAAATAGGAGTTAGTGATAGGAATCGGAGTAGACTCATTGGGAGGAACTGGTATACTCACATAGAACTCCTCATACCTGCCTTGCGCTATAGGCAGCACTATGCGCAGTTCTATAGGATACCTCAAGTCGTTCCTCACCTGAAAGGGAGACCGAATGACCAAGACTTTATCCCCTCTTCTAGGCACAACATCACATAGAATTTGGATGTGGGAACCCATTTGAGGGATGTCGTGCACCTTGCAGCCCACTCTTTCCACGGAAATCTCGTGGATTCTGGGCAGCTGTCCGACTTGCAGGGAAATCGCCTTCAGTAAGGACTCTCGAGACTGCTTGATTCCGTGCTTGAAGCGGAGTAAGGGAGACTCAAACTCGCTGTTCACTTCCTCGAAGTCCAAAGCCCGCTCTTCATTCTGTTGCAGTATAAACTGCTTCGTGCCGATCCAGAACTTCACCGTTTGTCCGCTTTCGTTCACAATATGGTACCCAGACCCCGCCTTCAACAGTTTCAGTTGAGTGGCAATATACGTGCCCAGCGCAGCCTTGTAGTCCTCCAACACCGCATAGGACCTTTGGAAGTTAGCCAAACAGTGAATCAAAGCACTAGTAAGGTTGAAATTTACCTCTCCATTAGCAGTCATTCTGACCACAGTTTGGCTTTGGTTGAAGCGCTCTAGGGTGACTTCGAGACTGAGACGCTCTAAAAGTGGCTCCCAGTCTAGGAGTTGCTGGTTGAAGTAGTGGATGCACAGACTTAGTTGGGCGTTGGCGGGCGTGCGGAAGCGGTTTATCACGTGGATGTCTTCGAGTTCTAGGATGAAGTGAGCGTTGAAGTCTTGTGAGATGGAAATCAGCACCTTTTCAGCCACAATCTCCAGTTCCAACCGCTTATTCCCACTTTTCCCCTGCGGCAGCACCACCGCCTCCTTGAAGTCCTGCACCAACTTCCTCACATACAGCATATGCAGCACCGACAGGTCCAAGTCCACCTCACTCAGCGTCATTCTCGCAATTCCGCCCAACTCACATTTCAGCTCCACAGGGTGTAAGAGGTAAAACCGACTGGCAGGCTCAGACATACGTGGGTGAAAGGACTTCGTTAGTTGGACGTTTAGACCTGAAATTTGTGCTGAGGACTCTTCGAGGTTGAGGGAAAACTGGAAAATGACAGCTCGGGATTCGAACTCTTCAGAGGTGCTTTGGAAGAACATTTGCTCGTCGGCTGATGGGTCTTCGAGGAAGCAGATTTCGCAGGACTTGAGGTGCACGAAGTGGAGAGGACTGGGGGCGGACTGCGGAGACACAGGGAGCAGGTCTGCAAGTTCGAGCAGACTGCGGGAAAGAGTATGTGCAGATTTGGGCGAAAGCACAATTCGAGGGTACAGAACGTGCAAAGACAGGGCTTCGAAGGAAGAGGTTAGTTCCGCTTCGATCATGTGGTCTTCCGCGAGTTGGTCCTGAGGAAGAATGAAGTAGGACTTGCAGTCGTTTTCCTGCACAAAGAGGTGCATATCCCCTAGCGCTAGCCGGTACGCAGAAGCGCTTCTTTCGAAATTCAGCTCGTTCAGTTCGAGGGTCAGAACTGATTTCGTGCACAGCCAGACCACTGTAGCGTTTTGGATTTTGACCTGTTTGCGGACATCTGATGCGTCGCTGCCAAATATCATCTGCGACTTCAGCAGGCTAATCCCGCCTTCAGCGCCTTCTTGGTCCTCGGAAATCGCTGGTAAGTACTTGGGGTCGTGCCGCCAAAACAGCTTCCGTAGCTTACTGTATTGCTCTGTGTAACTTTCATACAGGGCGACCAACTGCTTCACCTGCTCCTCGCGACCCACAACTCCCAGCTTCGACACTGATATTTTGGTCTTGGCAGCGATTTCCAGGTCCATTTCGCAGTCGCTAATGAGCGTTTCATGGCTCAATTCCTCTGCAAGAAGGGTTTCTGTGGTGACTTTGAACTCCTGTACTGACAGCGATAAGGGCATTTTTTCCTTCTGCTCCAGTGTTAATCTGCCGAAATCGATACTTACGGATTCGCGGGAACGAGGCTTAACCAGCTTTAATAAGGGGTGAATCACTTGGAAATCCACTGCTAAGGGGCAACTTTTCCCTACTGCGAAGTGCCGGGATTCAGATTTATGCTGTCTGCGAATTAGTCTGTAGAGCTGAGAGTCAGCCACGCAAACAGCGAAGTTGTGGACCATATCAGGCAACAGTGCGAGGGAAAAGGGGTGAACAATGCCTTTCACTTGAGTTTCTTCAGGACTCCAGGTAAGGTTCAGAGTGAAGGACGGCTCTTCTAGGGCTTGCAGACAGGGACATTGGGCAACACTGTCTTCTATCACTATTTGCCCTAAGGCCATTTCCAACTCGGGGCTGGGGTCTGTTTTCAGCATTATTTGGGCTGAACTGAGTTGCAACCTTGCAACTGTTCGTAAAGCGTCATTGAGTCTGAAATCCACGCTTTTAAGTTCTAGTCGCACAGAAGTGCCCTCTGTCGGTCCAGGAGCGGCCATATGACCCTGCGCTGAGGTGGCTAAGGACAGCAGCAGTCGAACCGGCTCTTCGTGGTAGGCTAGTTGGAACGTGGGGAAAAAGGCTTGGATTTGCCTATCGCAGACCTCTGAAGACCGCTCTGGGTGTCCAGGCAAGATATGCAGATACTCCACTTGGATGAAGTCGTTTTCTTGAAAGCCGGAACTGAGGAGGACTGCATTGCTTCGCTGACAGTCCTCCACTGCCACTCCGTAGAGCTGTATGATTGCCTTGTGAGCTGCTTCTTGCAGTGATAGCCCCGCTTTCAGCCCAGTCGCTCGTAGAGTCATAAGCGCAGTATCGCCCTCACTCCCAGTGAGCAGTACCACGATTTGCTCCACAGCGACTGTAAGGTTCAAGTGCTCTTTGTCATAGGGGTACACCCACTGGCTTTCCTCAGGCGCAGGAACCAGTTCAGTGGAAGGGTCAGGCACATCAAAGAACTCATCCTCACTGCTTTCCACCAACTGCGGAGAACGGAATTCCACATCCTCAGGAGCGACCGAGGACCTGCGGGAACTCGCCACAGAGTCTCCCTGGCTCAGAAACTGCTGCATCAGTCCATAGTGCAAGTGAGACAGTCGAATGAAAATGCTGGAAATAGTGGCTTTGATCTTAGCTGCAGGCAGCACAGGGTCGTGGGGCAGTGCACAGGTGCGGACTTCTAAGGCCACATCGAGTTTTTCAATGACGTCCACTGCTGCCCCGTCCCCTGGAGGACTTAACCTCACGTTGATGTCTTGCACTGTCACTCGGTAGTCTTCGTAGAACTCGTCTTCGTCGATAGAGCTGGAAGACCGCAGTCGGGCGAGCTCCTGGACTGACCGCATTTTGGGCTGGCTTTGAACTCGGCAAAACCCGAAATCCAGCGTCAACTGACAGGAGTCTTCTATAAGCGGATTCTGCGGCATGATAATGACAGGCGCAGAAAGGTTGAAATTCAGGTCGAAATTCGTATGATTCTTCATATAGTACTCAAACTTAGCCTTAGTTTTGGCCCTCCAGTCACTCAGCTGGTTCATAGTTTGCAGTTCTATCACTTCATACAGTGCCAACGCCTCCGGCAGCTTCAAAAAGCCCTTGATTCTCTCAATACAGATGGAGTTGTATATCACCACTAGAGGCTGCATGGAGACTTCCAGACGGACTAGCTCTGTGCCTTGGTCCATTTTGACCTCGAATACCGGCTTTCCCTTAAAGGCATGTACGCCGAAGGCGGGGAAGCCGTCGTTTTCCTCAGGGAAAATCTCTTCTTCGACTTCGTAGCTGGAAGCCCCGTCTCCAATCGTTTCCTCCTGGTGCTTGGGGACCACTAAGCGACTGAACTTGGCACAGGGACTGAAAGGGTCACTCACCTTAAGGGAGTATAGCGCTAGGAAAATCTGCTTCGAGTCGCGTGTGAATTGCTGGTGCAGTACAGTTCTGTCCAGAGAAACCCGCAAGAAAGAAGCTAAAAGGCCGTTAATTTGCCGTCCAGCAAAGGATATGGAGCCTTTTTTCAGCTCGAAGTGCAGAAAGGTGCGTATGCATTGCTCCGAAGTCTGCTCCTCCCCCTGGATTAGGTTGGAGTACTCGACCAGAGAGTTCTCGAAGGCTTCCTCTTCCGCGGTTTTCACAGAAGCGAAGAGTTGGAAGCGGAACCAGCCCTTCTTTTGCGGCTCCGCAGCCATTTTCACCTTCAAGTCCGACTCCGATAAGGCTCTGAACAGGAAAATTTCCTCAGCAGTATGGCGATTTTCGATGTTTGCAAGTGAAGACAGGAGCTGGGGGTGGGCTAAAGCATCGATCCGGGGCAGTTTCGTGTAGGAACTGGACTTTTTCCCCGTTTCCGACTCGAACTCTTTGATCAACTTGTGTTGGTGCAGTTTGATGTACTCTTCCTTGTCTGCTTTCCTGCTGGTTAGGTAGCGCAAACTGCGAGTTGCGATTTTCGCCTGTGTGAGTTCTCGGACTAAAGTCAATATGTACAGCCACCAGCCTTTGGGGTCGGTTTTGGGCCGGGAGCTCCAGACGGGCCGGTGTCTGCCGAGTTCGCCGAGGGTGTTGTGCAGACTGATGTTCGCCCCCAACATCAGCAAGTCCTGGTACTGAGTGGCTTCAAAGCAACACGCAATTTCCTCCACCAGAATAGCAATACTGGTCCTGGGCAGGTCCAACTCCGACTCCAATTTCAGACTTCTCCGAATTCGCACCACAGCATTCACAGGCCTCAGCACGTAGTACTCGGATATAGGGGGCAGGTAGTCCCTGTGCGCTATGTAGGGCACCATCACACCTACGAAGCGGTCGAAAGTCAGGTTTTGCAGCCAATCGAGCCGGGTGGTGAAGAGATCGGAGGCTTTCGGAATGTGGTACACTGCCATTTGCGCGATTTCCAGCATCATGAAGGACTTCTGCATCTGTCTTTTCTGCTCCAGAGGGATGAAATTGCGAATCCAGTTGTGGTCGCAAGACTGATAAGTGACCTTTTCCAGCGTAATTCCAATAGCGAAGGGTCTGGCTGGGTTGGAAATATCGTCTTCCAGGCGAAAGTGCAGATTTTTCACGGATATGACCAAATTGTCGACTATCGTGGCTTCGAGTTTCTTCCAGTAGGTCAAGCGAGGGTTGGTGAATTCTTGCTTTTGCAGCAGTTCTTCGGCTCTTTGCAGCTTGGATTTGCGCTTGCGGGAGATGTAGATGTCGGAGTGCCATTGAGATTTCGGTCTGCAGACCACATGCACGTCTTCGAGACTGATTTTAATCGGCTCTTTCCAGAGTTGACTCCACGGAAATGCAAGTTGGAAGCTGCCGATGCCTCCTCGGAGGATCTCGAAGTCCAAGCCAATCAGCTCACTGAGAAGGCGCAGTCCTGAAGGCTTGAAGCGCAGTGCAGTCTGCGAGACCTGGCCGTTCCAACTATCCACCCGCAGTTCACTGGAATCGAAGTCCTCTATAAAGTCCCCCAGTAGTTCCAGGATGATAGACTTAAAGCGCTTCTCAAACATTGCTAATAGGAAGGACCGGTGCCATCGATGGCCCTGTAGTAATGGAGCTCCTCGGCAGACTGAAAGGCCTGCGGCAGGCGCTTTACACTGTCCGCGTGTCGGGACAGATTTCCTTGCACTCGCTTACTCAGCTAAACGCACAACTCAACAAAGTGCGGTTCTTCACCCCTGTGGCGCTTGCAGTGCTGGTCAACTCTTGCGGAGGCGCGGCTGCCCAGGGTAACCTCATCCGCCAGCGTCTGCTCGCTTTCAGCAAGACGCACAACTGTCCTATCCTGACGTTCTCGGAGGACTATGCAGCTGGAGGGGGGTATATAGTGCTTTCGGCTGGGAATGAGATTTGGGCGCATCCGAATTCGATGGTCGGGGGTCTGGGAGCAGTCGGGTTTTCCCTGAGACTAAAGGAAGCTGCAATTCGCTACGGAGTGGAGCGGAAAGTCTGGGCCACCACCCCCAACAACCTCGACGCTCGCTTCGACCTATTCAAAGAACTCACCCCAGACACCAAGAAATGGCTCAAAGGCATCATGGAAACTTCCCAGGAAGACATCAAATCACTAGTAGAATCAGTGCGGAAAAACAAGCTGCAGGGCGAGGAAGCCAAAAGAGACGAAACCCTGTTCAATGGAGACGTCTTCACAGGGACGAAAGCGGCTTCTTTGGGGTGAGATGTAGGCAGACTGGTGGACTCTTGCGGCTCTGCAGTGGAGGTGCTGAAGGCGAAGTTCCCGCACACTCGAGTGATCAACCTTTCGCAGCCCTCTCTAGCCTCGCTCCTGCAGCCCCAGTAGTAACTACGGGCTCCAACATGGACTTAATCGTAGTCACAGCAGGTGCACAGCTTCCTTCGTTTCCCTCTTCCATTGCGCAGATATCTTATAGTAATGCCTATTTCCGATTCGTTGCCTACACTATGACCGCGAGTGAGTATTTTCCTGTCCACACAATAGTCCTGCCTTCTCCTAAGCTCCCACTCCGAACAGACTGAAGAAAGCGGATATCAGTGCTGCACCAATAGAGTCGCTAGTCCGAGCTTTAGATCTATCTGAACCTAGACTGTGCCGTATTGCGACTTCCGGGGTGGGTCCATGGGCGGCTCATCAAAGTCGGGAATTTCCCTCTCGGCCTGGCCGTAGCTATGTCCGCCTCTCCTCTCCCCTCTCAGCATTTTCTTCACTTCCTGCACCAGACCGAAGACCTGCTCTCCGCAGGGCAGGGCCTCTACACCCTTTTCTCCTTGCTGGTACCAGAGGAAGAGGAAAGCGGCTGCGTACACTCCAATGCCGCCTAGCGCCAATCTGAGTGACTCTCACAGGAAAAAGGCCTTCGTCCAGCTCATCTTCTTCACCTTGACCTTATTGACCCCACACTGCTTGAAAAAGTGCACCTCCAAGTCATGGAAGTACGGCAACTCCAGTATCAGCACAATTTCCTCCTTCGCTCCTTTCTCCTTAATGCAGTTGTACTCGATGTCTAGCTTCATAGGGTCAGAAGTCACCCACCCTCCAGCAGCCGCAGAGCCATTAAGAGAGGGGTACAAGACCTCATGGTCCGCAATCACTGTGTAGGAAGTACCGAACGGAGGACTCAAATAGACCGGAGTGTTGCTGTTTTTGGTGTAGATGTATAGCGTCGTAACGTCTTCATCATAGGACACTCTGTGGGTGTCGTCCTCAGTGTTGCTATCGAACATTGCGGTGACGACCCCGGATTCCGCGATTTCCTTTGAGGATTTGGAGAAGCCGACGAAGAAAGTGTCGCTGGGCTTGCTCGGCTCTCCGCAGACTTTCTTCCAATTGACAGTAATTGGGTCGCACGTGGAGGCCGTAAAAGTCACATTCAGCAGTAAAGTGTGTCCCCCCTCCCTATCCAAGCACTCCTGCGTGACCTTGTAAACCGTCACTTTATCCAGCAAACCCACCTCTTCGTCGTCCTCTGTGACGTTCATTGTCACCCAAGTGTGCATCACTTCCTGGTCCTCGTCTTCATGGTGGAACTCCATTTCCTGCCTAGCACTCACTCTGAACTCAGGCGCCAAGTGAGCCAAGCCCTCGACGTATATGTAGAACTCAGCAATCGTAGGAGGGAATTTCTTCGTGGGATTCGAACCCCAAGCAGCTGCTTTACCATTACGTTGGATTTGCCCAGCGTTCACTATGTCTTTCGTGTTTTTGACGTCTGTGCCGATGTTGAGTGAGGAGCACATGAAGGCGGTAGCCAGGTGCAGCGCTTGTCCGACAGCGATCACTCTCCACAGCATAAATATTCTATTAGAAGCACTGCAATATGCAACGCGCTAGGAAGGAGAGGGCGGTGGTGGCCTGTCTGGCGGAGGTGCTTGCGAGGAAGCGGAGACTGCACAAGTTGGTGCGGGCGCTGGTGCTCGCAAGGGTGCTGACCTCGCTTTCCCTCAGATACCGGCCTGCAGCCACTGACCTGGAAAGTGCAGTTTCTCGCAGGGAAAGCCAAGTAGTGACGAGGAATGCAGGAGATTTGAGGACTGCTGCAGACTGTGAGATAGGGGGGAAAGTATCGACAGGGAGTCATATCTCTGCAGAGTCTGACGAGTGGCCTATCCTCATCTACGGCTGTGTCTTCTTCTGCCTTCTCCTAGTCCTGGTAATTCCCTTGTGTCACTAGCCTTTCCCCGCCCACTCATAGTAATATGGCCTTTGCCCGCCTACAGCGACCTCCAGTCCCTGCCTCGCTCCTGACCTCCCAAGTCTCAATCGGTACAGTCCATACAGCCTTCATGCAAATAGACATCGACTACCACCAAGAGGATAAGTCCATGGCGATGGCGGAACTACGGATATATGGAATCACAGAGGAGGGATACTCGGTTATGGCTCGCGTCACTGGATTTCGACCTTATTTTTGGCTGAAAGCCCCTGCGAACATGCCACTGAATTCAACCAACATAGAAGCCGTAATCGCAGCACTAAATGTGAGATACAGGTAGAACAAAGTCGGAAGAGCAGTCATTGCCTCTGTGGAAGTAGCGCAAAGGGAGTCCATTTGGCACTATTCTGAGACCGGCCCGCAGGCTTTCCTCAAGGTATTTACGAAATTCCCAAAAGACATCGCCAGTGTCCGAAGCTGCATACAGAATGGAGTGGAAATAACTGGGCAGTTCACCCTCGAAGGACAGTCGTATGAGTCGAATTTGCCCTTTACTCTGCTCTATATGGTGGATATGGGGATTACTGGGATGTGCTGGGTGGAGCTTCCAGCACATCACTACCGGATATATACTGTAGAGGAGGAGAAGAAGTCCTGTTGCCAAATTGAAGCGGAAATCGCTTATTCCGACCTAATCGTGCATGCGCCGGAAGGCGAATGGAGCAAAATCGCCCCGGTGCGAGTGCTTTCCTTCGACATTGAGTGCAACACAGGGGACACTTTCCCCACTCCGCAGACCAACGAAGTCATTCAAATCGGCAACGTGTGCAAAATCCCTGGTAGTGACCAAGTCCTCAGCAGGTGTATTTTCACCCTCAAAGGGTGCGCGGATATAGCAGATGCGGAGGTGCGGCCGAATGAGAGGGAAGGGGCGATGCTGCTGGACTGGGCGAACTATGTGAAGGCCTTGGATCCGGATATCATCACAGGCTACAACATCCTCAACTTCGACTTTGCCTATCTGTGGAAGCGGGCTGAACACCTCAAAGTCCACAACTTTCCCTACTTCGGCCGCATCAAAGGATCTCGAACCCGGCTAAAAGACACGACTTTCCAGTCCAAAGCCCAAGGTCTGCGCGAGACCAAGGAAGTGACTATGGAAGGCCGCATTGTGCTGGACATGTTCCAACACATCCAGAGAGAACACAAGCTGAGTCAGTACTCCCTCAACTCAGTCTCTCTGCACTTCTTGAAGGAACAGAAGGAGGATGTGCACTGGACTGCGATTCATTCCCTGCAGGAGGAAAGTGATGAAACCAGACGTAGAATTGCGGTTTACTGTTTAAAGGACTGCTATTTGCCCTTAAGACTGTTGGAGAAACTGATGTGTTTGTTCAATTACGCGGAAATGGCGAGGGTCACAGGAGTGCCGTTTACCTACTTACTGACCCGCGGACAGCAGATAAAGGTGGCTTCTCAGCTATACCGCAAAGCAAGACAGCATGGGATGCTGATCCCAACCCACGGGAAAATCGGCATGGACAGTGGGGAAAAGTACGAAGGAGCCTATGTGCTCGAGCCTGTGACTGGCTTCTACACCCTGCCCATTGCTACTTTGGACTTCGCGTCTCTGTACCCGTCGATCATGATGGCGCATAACTTGTGCTACTGCACACTCATACCTGCACATGTAGCCAAGCGAATGGACCCAAGTCAGTACATTCAGACTCCTTCCAACGACTACTTCGTCACTCCGGAGTTGCGGAAAGGACTACTTCCCATGATTCTCGAAGAGTTGCTAAGCGCTCGGAAACGCGCTCGCGAGGAGCTAAAAAGGACGGAAGACCCATTTATGCAGAAAGTGCTGGAAGGCCGGCAACTCGCCCTCAAGATCTCCGCCAACTCAGTCTACGGCTTCACCGGGGCGCAAGTCGGCCAACTGCCCTGTGTCAACATTTCCCAAAGTGTCACTGCATACGGCCGATTAATGATCGAGCAGACCAAAAACGCAGTGGAAGGCTACACCGACGACCCTGCACTAGCAGGCAACATCCAAGTTTTGTACGGAGACACTGACTCTGTGATGGTGAAGTTCGGGGTGGAAAGTATTGCGGAGGCTATGAAGCTGGGCAGGAAGTTGGCGGAGCATGTCACGACTCAGTTCCAAAAGCCCATTCGGCTGGAGTTCGAAAAGGTGTATTGTCCGTATTTGCTCATGAATAAGAAACGGTATGCTGGGCTTTTGTGGACGAATCCCGATAAATTCGACAAAATCGACGCGAAAGGGATTGAAAGTGTGAGAAGAGACAATTGCGCTTTGGTGAGAGACACGATAAACATGTCTTTAGAACTGCTATTAGTGCAGAAGGACAAGTTAAGAGCCGTTGCCTATGTGAAAGACATCGTTTCCGCCCTGCTCCAGAACCAAATAGACATCTCCATGCTGGTCATTACCAAGGCCCTGGGCAAAAGATCCGCCAATGCAGACAGTGAGAAGTCCAAAAACACATACACGGCGAAGCAGGCGCATGTGGAATTGGCAGAGAAAATGCACCAAAGAGATGCTAACAGTGCTCCCAGCGTAGGCGACAGAGTCGCGTATGTGATGATCAAAGGAGTCAAAGGGCAAAAAGCCTACGAACTGGCCGAAGACCCGATTTACGTCCTGCAGAACAACCTGCCTTTGGACTTCGACTACTACCTGGAAAAGCAGCTAAAAGGCCCTTTGTCTCGCCTGTATGAGCCAGTGGTCCCTAATGTCGGGTCCTTGTTTACTGGGGAGCATACTCGCAAGCGGTTTCAGCCGAAGATAACGAGTGGTGCGATTGCCAAGTTCATTGTAGTGTCGACTTCTTGTATGCGGTGCAGAGCGGTTATGAAGACTGCGGATCCGTTGTGTGAGCGGTGTGAGGAAAGTGCAGGGGAACTGCTGGTGGAAAAGTCGCTGGAAATGTATGGGAAGGAAAGAATGTTCCAAGAGTTGTGGTCCGAGTGCCAGCGATGTCAAGGCTCCTTCTGCCAAGAAGTGCTCTGCTCGAACCGCGACTGTCCCATCTTCTACCGCAGGGAAAAGGTGCGAAAGGAGCTGGGCAGCGTAAAGGAAGATATGGAGAGGTTAAGTCTAGACTGGTTTTAGGACTAATCGGGAGTGGATAAAGGAGGGCACTTCTCGTTGCCTTGGGGAAGAGAGATAGAGGGCAGTAGGCTGTTTCTAGCACTGTCTGTGAGTTCCGCTTCGTACTTCCTTAGTCCGGCCGCCATTAGTCCTTTGTCTAACTTCATCTTCGCAACGTCTTTCATTATAACTTCAACTTCATACACTCCAACCCGCATTTTCCCGAATATCCCCGCCATCCCTTCCATGTCCGCCCTGCCCAACTGCCCTCCCATCAACTCTACTAGTCGCAAGGCTAGCTTCAGCAGTGCTTCAGCGCCCTGAGCCAACAGCACATCCCACAGTCTGATGACGAAGTGGAAAGGCAGGGAAGTGGTGAATAGGGAAAGGAACCAAGGGCCGAGCCAGGTCATTTCATAGGCGTTTTCTTGGTGTAGGTGTGCGAATAGCCGAGGGTTTTGGTGCTCTAAAAGGCTGTTAAATTGAGCGATCATTTTCCAAAGGCCTGGAAATCGGGAGGTGTAGAATCCTTGCAAGTCGAAGGATTTGACGATGTGGCATAGCAAAAAGAAGCATTCCTCATCCCTCCCTCCAGACACTAAGAGTGTGAAGGCTGCTATGTAGTTGAGTCCTTGGCAGTACCCAATCTCTCGGTGCTGCAAAGCAAAGGCTTTCAGGACTCGCTTGAGGGCGGCTTTGCCCTTGTCTCCTGCTAAGTAAGGGTGGTCAGAGAAGGTCCGAGGCAGGTCTTTGCTGATGTCGTCCTCCACTTGCCGGCTTAAGTCGGCGTGTTGAAGCTGGGCAAATGCATTCAAAGAACTTTGGTAGTCGCAAGCAGCCATCCAAGCACTCCAGCGGTACTCCACAGGCGGCCCCTTCCCCAATCTCTGCTGGAACAAAGCCGGCTTATCCGCTCGAAATCGATTAATCGGCAGGTCGAAATGCGAATACGCCTGCAGCATCTTGGTCCACTTGAGCAGCCGAGTTCTGTACTTGTCCCTAGAGGGCGAACTGTGCAGTTCTCGCATGCAAAAGGCCTTACCAATGTGGTAAGTCCGGTCGTCCGCAGGCGGCCGCGGCACCTTCTGCTTCGCACTGGTGCAGCCCATTATAGCTCCGCTTAAGCTTAATTAATCCTAGGGAAGCGGAAGTCTCTGCCGGCGTAGTGCGCCTTGCTGCCCAACTCCTCCTCAATTCTCAGCAGTTGGTTGTACTTGGCCAGCCGCTCGGACCGGCAGGGCGCGCCGGTCTTGATTTCTCCAGTGCCCAGACCCACGACTAGGTCCGCAATGAAGCTGTCCTCGGTCTCGCCACTGCGGTGACTCACCATCACTCCCCACCCTGCAGCTCTCGAGTCCTTCGCAGCCTGAATGGACTCCGTAATGCTGCCGATCTGGTTGACCTTCAGCAGCAGCGCATTGCAGGCCTTCTGCCCAATAGCCTTGCTCACACGCGTCGGGTTCGTGACCAGCAAGTCATCCCCCACAATCTGCACAGCCTTGCCCAACTTCTTAGTGAGAATGCTGTAGTGCTCCCAGTCGTCCTGGTCGAAGGGGTCTTCGATGGACTTGAGTGGGTACTTAGCGACGAAGTCTGCGTAGAGCTGAGTGAGCTGTTCGCCGGTGATCTGGGAGGCCTTGGTCTTTTGAGGGTTTTTGAAGTCCAAGTCGTACTTTTTCCCCTCAGCGACGTAGAACTCGGAGGCAGCGACGTCCATCCCCAGGTCCACCTTCGCCAAATGGCCGGATTTCTCAATGGCCTCCATCAGCAGGTTCAGTCCCTCATCGTTCTCCTGAATGTTAGGCGCAAAGCCGCCCTCATCCCCCACATTAGTAGCGTCCATCCCGTACTTCTTGACTATGACTTTCTTCAAGTTGTGGTACACCTCCGCTCCAATCTGCATGCTTTCCTTGAAGGAAGTGGCTCCAGTGGGCAGAATCATGAACTCCTGCATTGCCAGCTTGTTGCCTGCATGCGACCCGCCGTTGATTACGTTCAGCGAGGGCACTGGCATCACGAAGCGGGTTTCCGGGTTGCCGGCGAGGCGGGCGATGTACTGGTAGAGGGGGACTTTGCTGGCAGCGGCGCCAGCCCTGGCCAGAGCCAAGGACACTGCTAGAATGGCGTTAGCGCCTATATTGGCCTTCGACCAGCCCCACTCGTTCTTAGCCCCGTCCAACTTCTGTACCATCAAGGTGTCAATTTCCACTTGGCGAGTCACATCCTTGCCCAGCAGGGCGGGCTTCAACAGCTTCTCCACGTTGGAGACTGCCTTCAGACAGCCCTTCCCAAGGTACCGCTTCGGGTCCTTGTCTCGCAGTTCCAGGGCCTCGTAGATGCCGGTGGAGGCGCCGCTGGGGACTGCGGCTCTGAAGAGACCCAGTTCACAGGTCAAGTCCACTTCCACGGTGGGGTTGCCACGAGAGTCCAAGACCTCCCGAGCGTGCAGGTTCTTGATGGTGGCCATAGACCGCCGCAGGCCACTAATGGCTCTGAGCATTTTATCAGCCATTTTGACCCACGTGGAAGGACCTGAGCACACAGATAGCCCAATTTACCCTTGAAATGGACTGGAAGCAGGGGAAAGGAGGGGAGTTAAGAGGCAATAAAAACTGCACTTAATGGGATATTGGGGAGAAATAGAGTGGGAAAATACAATTTTGAGCAAATTTGGGAAGAAAGGACTGTTAAAATAGCGAAAATCGCTTTTCTGTATATCTTTTAGTCCAAATTCTCGACTTTTTCCGCTAATTTTCTCATCTAAATCCCTATTTCCCCATAAATCGTCAATTTTCCTCAAAATGTCACCTTTCCGTAGCTAAACCTACCTACCTACTACGCCTATTCCGGTGTTTAGAGCATCACGAAGGTGTGGGTGTGTTTGTGCGTGCCCCTGCACGTCAACTGCGCCCTGCGTATGTAGCAAGCCTCGCAAATATCGTACTTAAAGCACTGTTCACACTTGAATCGTCTGCCCCGCAGGTGCTTGCCACAGGATTTACTGCCTAGGAAGTACCAAGTGCCATGCACAGAGTTGCTGCTGATGGTCACTATTTCCAGCTTGTGCTTCAGGTCGTGACCCGGCAGAGCACTGAATTGCTGCGCAGTGGAGAAAAAGAAGCAGTTTTGGCCTGAGTAAGCGGTACAGAAGTGCAAGGAAGGGCAGTCTGCACAACTGAAGCAGTTCCCAATGATAGGGATTTGCTTGCAAAAGCCGCACTTCTTGCCGTAATGCACCGAAAGCTGGTACTCTACAGGGGGCACGGAGAAGACTTGGAAAGGGTGAGATGCACAAGGCTGGGATTCAGCCAGAACAGCGTCGAAGCAGGAGAGACATAACTCAGTGTGTTCGCAGACTTGGCAGTGGAAGCGAGGGCCGTAGAGTGGCTCGTCTTGGCACCGGGTGCAGCTGTGGAACTGGTGGAACGCTTCGTCTTCCTGAGTCGTTAGGAGGTAGAAGTCTGAGAGGTTGTCCCCTCTGCAAGTCTCACAGACATAGGAGTTCGGCACAGTCTTTGCTTTCCCAAATGTCTCCCCAGTGGCTATAGCCCTGCTGCAGTCTCTGCAGGCAAAGGTGAGTTTGCCGCGGTCATGCGAGCGACCCAGTTGGTTGCCCAGCAGCAGCCAGCCCTCCTTCAGACTATGGTTCCTCGCGAACAGCTCAATTCGCTTGGACCCTGGCATCATCAGGTCAATTATCGCATACAGCTGGTCGGGCTTTTCCGCCTTGTTCTTCAGGTCGGAGATCATCAACTCATTGGAGACTTTGGAGCGGTATTCGACCTTTTCAGCTGCTGGACACTTGTAACCCACAATGCAGGACTGAGTACTGTGGTAGAATATGCCCGGGTCCGTTAGCACTACCTTCTTCCCTCCCATCAGTGTCTGCACCCACACCAAGTGGTCAATGAACTCGTACCCCCAACGCGATAAACAGGCCAAACCCATGCTCTTCACACTTTCCGTCACCCAGAGGAAGCAGAAGCCCTTGCTAGCCAAGGTTTCCACCTGCAGGTCCATCACTTGCTTCGCTGTCATGCCTGAGGAGTCGGCACTGTCTTGCCAGGGAGGGTCCATCACTACCACGTCAAACAGGCCGAACTTCTCCGTCACCTTCGTAAGGTCATAAAAGCGCAGATCACAGTTGATGAAGTAGTGCGGCTTTTCGTACACAGACTGCGCTGGCCATAGCGAGTTTAATAAGTCCTCCAGAATGCCCCGCACAAGCACCTCCGCTGTGACTTTCACTCGCTTCTGCGGCCTTCTCCGGGGACAGACCTCGGCCTTGGTTTTTGCCCTCGGTAGGACTGTGGGTATCGCGTCTGCTCCACTCAAATTCTCAAGCTCAAAGGCATTGATGGTGATATCACTCTCAGTGGAGTCCGAACTGCTGTCACTTTCAGAGTACTCGGAGGTGTGACTGTCGGAAGAAGAGGCGGGCTGTGCCTTGAAGCCTGTGTGCACCTCACCTACGGGCTGATATCTCTGGATTCTGATCTTGTCGCGGTCGCGCAAACGAAAGCGATGGGGGGAGGACTGGTCCTCTGCCTCCTGGTCTGACATATTATTGCCGTCTTCCTGTCCATCTGTTACCCTACTCTCCCTGCCTGCGTGCCTTCAGGATCAAACTCGTCCACCGTCCTCACCACCAGCAGCACCGCGTCAAAAAAGCCGGAAACACAGGTCCGCAGCAGCTTCAAGTCCCTAGTGCGCCAGGTCCTGTCTACAGCTCACACTACCAGTCTCCGCTCCACACATGCAATTGACCGATTCACCTTATCAGGCTGCGGCTCCTTGTCCACGTCTAGGGACTGAGCCACAATGTGGGCTTGGCGAGGACTGGGGAAGTCGATAGAAAGGGAACTGGGTGGAGACTACTAGTCCAGGGCTTCCGCCATATATGACAAGGAGAGCGCTAGAGGTTAAGAAGCTATGGGAGACTGAGCAGGTGGAAGTAACGTGCACAGTGCAGGAAGACGCACACAACTGCGATGGACGCAAGCACTGTAGTCCAGAGGAAAAGAGCCAGTTTCTTGACCAGAGAGTTCGAGAACTTGAGGAAAAGGAGGGCTAAGTAGGCCTTACTGGGAACTACGAAGCCTGTCGTTACCGTGAACACCGCCCCCAGCAGTTCGAAATACACCACTGTATTGGGCACAAAGGCAGCCGCGATGACAGGGAGCAGCAGCAAAGGAAGCAGCATGAACCTGCCAGGAACGCACAGTCTGCCGTCCGCAAGCAGACACATCTGCTCGAGACACAGACGGACAGGGTGGACCATCAGCGGCACTTCCACCACTATGTTCAGAGCCACTAGGACTTGGGAGATGCGAATCGGCCAGTGCGACTTCCCCTGCAAGACGAATATGCTGGGGACTGAGTCAGCATTCGTAGCGTAGCCAAAGGACCCAACCAGCAAATAAATAGTCGTAATTAAGGTCAGCCCCCGCATTATCACCTTTTCCATGCGCTTAAAACTCGGCTTCGTGAGTTCATTATGTATCGCGGGGATGTTGATCGAAGCATCGAAGGAGAAATACATAATGCAGACCGCTTCACACACACTTAGGTCCAACTTGAACCACACGATTTCGTCCCACTGCAGGTCCTGCAGGTCGTACAGACTGAGCAGCATCACACAAGTGATGGACATAAGCGGGATCAGGGACACATAGCGGAGGGAGGTGAGTTGGGGAAAGCGGCAGAGAGGGAATAGGATGCAGGCGGTTAGGACAGTGAGGAAGAGGAAGCGAGTGGCTTCGGAGTTGGGACTTATGGCAGTGGGCAGTAGTGCGAGTCCCAGTTCACACAGGATGGTCTCGAGGGCAGCTACCATTGCAGTGCAGAACAGCAATACAAAGACCTCCATTGTCCGCTTCCACCCGCTCCCGTAATAGGCCTCTATCACCTGCAGGTAACTATGCGACTCGAACCCTGTGGACACCCGCACTAGTATCCGGTAATACCCCATGAACGACACTCCCACTACGATTGTCAACAGCAGGCCTAACAGCAGGCCGCAGCGACTGACAGCGTAGGGCAGAGCCAGGGCGCCTGCGCCTATTGTACTGGAACAAAGAGTCATTATTGCTGCGCGGAGACACCCTGCGTCGAGGGGTGAGAAGGTGCGTGCGGCCCAGGTGCGCTCCACAGGCTGGCGGAACATCCAGTTCTTCAGGTAGTAGCCGTGGGACATCAAGGGAATCAGCCGGTCGTCCATACGCGATTACTAGTCCCAGGCCATAAATATGGGGACGTGCTGTGCCAGACCGCAGGTCCCAGACACCGCCTCCGCCGAGGAAAAGGTCCTTTCCTACTATCAAAACACCCTCAAGTACCACATGTGCACTCCAGAAGCAATCCTAGAGGCCGTCAACAAGAACTGCAACGGCAATTTAGTCACTCCGGACCAGTTAAATGCTATCGGACAGGCGCTGAGTCTGAATTTGGCGGATGTGGATATCATTGACAGTAAAATATTCCGTTTTTACCGTCCTTTTATAGCCAAAGGCTCCAACTTCGACGCTAGGAAGCTGAAATTACTGGGGATTCTGCTATCCAAAGGGAACGTTAAAGCCAAAATTGCACTATATTTCGACCTAATTCCAGGCGTGGAGGAGAACCAAGCCAGTGACCATGGCCTGCGGACCTTACTAGAGGACCTGACTACCATTGTAGCAGTGAACATTCCCTTGCTGGCCATAGAGGAAACGCCAGCTGCAGGGCAGTCCTTCTCGAGGGAACAGTATGAGGACTACAGGGATAAACTCTTGTCGGGGAAAGACGCCGTCGTAGCGAAGTTCTCAACAGCCATTATGGGGCGGAACCGTACAATCGCTAGGGACAAGTTCGGACTACTGGGAGATGAACAGGCTGCTGTGGCCAAATGCCTCACTTCCGCCTTCTCGCTGCGCTCTGAAATGGCCACTGAAGCCAACAACGCCACCAAAGGAGGCCAGTTCAAAGCGGGATTCCAAGGCTTTTCCACTACTCTAGCTGGCACTAAGAAGTAGGCAGTCCATAAATGGCCTTTTAGCCTCAATTCCAGCCTAAAAGCACCAATTCCCATCTACTGCAACTAGCCTAGAGATACTTCATTTCTATGATTCCAGCCGAGGGCTTGTTGCACTTCCTGCAAATATACGTCTTCTGCTTGATATTCCCCTCCACACAGACCAAGCAGAAGGCATGTCCGCAGTAAAAGGCGTACTGCTGCTGCGGCTTGCCACAGTGCACACAGGCCAGTTGGTCCTCCATGCGCTTTAGTTGCTCGGTGGCTTCCTCGATTTGGATCTTCAGGCCTCCGATGTCGGAGTTCACCTTGCACATGCGGTCTAGCAGAGACATTTGTAGGTCGTTTTCAGACTTGGAAATGCTTGTAGAGGCCGGGACTTGCGATACTTCCGCAGGGCGAACAGCACTAATGGTCTCATGTGAAAACGGGCAAAGCCGGCTTTTGCAGGCCGCCTTGCCACAGGACACAGTTCGGTAGTAGTCCTTATGGTAGTACACCTCATTTATCGTATGCGCATAGGGACACTCCTCGCCTCTGACACACTTCGCAGGGTCTTTGAATGCTCGTGCAGACTCGATGTAGGTGTTAGAACACGGGGTGAAGCTGTACAGGGAGTCGTCGCCGCGTCTGCGCTCGTCTGCATTGTGATAGTAGAGGCAATTGGGGTCTTCGCAGGTGGGGTTGGCGCACATATCCACCTTGTAGAGCTGTCTTTGGAACTCGGAAGGACGTGGTTCGGCTTTGGGCTTGGGGACGGGCTGGGCCTCGGGGCGGAAAGTGGCTTCGACTCGTTGTCGGGAGTTGTAGTCGAGCTGAGATTTGAGTGTATCCAGCCTTGGCATCATCAGGGTGGGCTTGAACACATTAAACGAAAGTCCGAGCAACGGGTCCTTATCCTGCTCTGCATGGAAGAACGGACAGTGGTACCCATACTTCGTGCAGCAGTCGTTGCCGTCCAGCGCATAGTCACAAGCCTGCGTCTTGTATCTTAGCGGATGATACAGCACTTCCTCATCTGTGTGTGCAAAGGCGCATTGCGGGTCGCTGCACCGCTGCAAGCAGGCCACAGGGAGGTAACTCCACGCTCCGGATTTCAGTCTTTCCGGCTTTCTCCGCACCAATTGTCCCAACCCGGAATGACACAAATCGCAGTAGTCCTCTCTACAGTCCTGCGGACAAACCTGAGTTCTGTACTCCAATATTGCCTGTCGGTACTCCTCTCTCAGCTGAAAGAACTCATCACGAGGCGGGGATGCAGGTCCGAGACGGCCTCTAAAGCCTCCGCGCTGGGAACGGAAGCGCCCTCCTCCGCGGCGGGAGGTGCGGGGACGCCGGTCCGACATGTCCCAGTGGCCGCGACGTGTGCGGAACTGCTCTGTTTGCTCTTCCATTTCTATGATCTAAGAGAAAATAGGCGCATCTCTCCTTTACCAGACCCTATAAAGTCGCTTAAGCGACCTGTCTAGTCCTTAAACTCCGCTACTTGGACGCTGCTTAGTCCTTACAAACTCCTCTGCATTGGGATTCAGTCCCTTCCGGTACATTCCCGCCTGTTCCTTCCTGCCCTTATATCCGCCCACTGGGCTTTTCCTAGGCTTTCCAAAGCTAACTCTGCCCTTGCTCGCTCCCGAGGCCTTGAAGAAGCCTGCGAACTTACTCCCGCCAAAGCCTATATCAGTTTCGTAGCAGGCTGGAAGGACACTGGTCCTGCCTGAGTCCATATAGCCGCTTTCCTGGGTCGACTTCCCGTCTGAATCCGTCTCTGACCCGAATCTCCTTCTCCTGTCCACATACACACCCGCCATATAAATACCTGCTATTGCCATATGTGTGGAAATCGCAACTGCTGCATAGGTCCTTACAAAGCTCAGTCGCAATGGCCACCCACAATGGCTGGAAACTGGGCTTCTGCCAGTGCACTCAGAAGCTATATCCGTGCCTATTGACGACCTGCTGCTGCTGGCTCGGGCTCGCCCTCGTCCAATACAAGTTACTGTCGAAATTCGGGTCTCCGAGTCCTACGCCAGTGGCTGGCTGCCTAGCGACCTGCTGCTGCACCTGTCTCGGGGCTGCCTGGACTCGCCAAGCCATCCGCAAGAACCGCGGCATCGAGAGAGAGCAGTACTGGTACGACTGCGGGGCCTATGCCTCTGGCTGTGTCTGTTGCCTGGGAGTGCAGGAGTTTGCGGAGTTGGAGTCGTAGCTGGAAGTAGATATATGGCTGGCAGTTTGGAGCCTTGGCATCAGGTCCTCAGGGCGGATTTCGAGGCCTGGAGACAGGCAAGTGAAGATTGGGAGGCTTTGAAGGGCTTCCAACTGTCCGAAGCCGCAATTAACCGGCTCCTTGAAATGACCTCCGGCGAGTTCCGCTACACCGACGAACCAGCGGGACTTTACTCCTTCCACGGGGTAATCCAGGACATGTCCTCCCCTGAGTTCTACACTGCCTTCTACCGAGACTCCAGCGGCCTGCTCTGCAGTCACAAGTTCGGCAGTGAGGGCGAGGGCGAAGCTGTGGACGAGCAGCTGCAGGGCAGGACGCCTTACCGCTGCTTACCAGTGCCTGGACGTCTGGGACTTGCCCCAGTCCTGAGGACTGCTCGGGTACTTATGTATGAGGAGGGAGACTTGAAGATACAGACTAGGGTGCAGGGACTAGGCCTGTGGGACGGGGAAGCCATGCACTTCTTGGTGCATCGAGCAGTAGAGGCGGGAGTCAACCCTGCAAGAGAGGAGGTCCTGCAGGCGCTACAGCAGGCCCTAGGCGGGGACCAGCTAGCCGCTGAATACACCTTCCTAAGCCTACTCGCTTTCACTGAAAAGCAAGAAACACAGGTCGGTCGCCTGGTCCTCAACCTCTCCCAAGCCACTTCCAGCCTCGAACTGGCCTCTGTCCTGCAGCAGCTCTCCCCCACCCTGGTCCTCCCCATTTCCCTGCAGTTCCTCAACCACAGTTCTCTCACTCCTGTCAAGAACTACGACACTGACCAAATCGACCCCTCGCCGTTGCAGGTGTGCGACGGCACTGCTGTTGTATTGGATGAAACTGTGTTGGAGGCAGGGGCTTTGACTGCAAAGGGCACTGCCAATTTCCAGGTCTTAGCAACCCTATTGACATCCCAGCAGCTGAATTACGACTTCACCTACCACCCTTTAGCCATTCCCATGCGAGTACCCTGTATTACCCTGTCCCGGACCAAGTCCCTTTTCCCCTTCGATGTCTCCCTGCCTATCCGTCCCACCCAGGTCTCTGCACTGTCCCAACTCCCCACTAGTCTGCACGCCTTCATCCAGTCTCTCCGGACTATTGTAGTGGACGTCAGTGCTGAAATGCAGGAAGAAGTCTCTGCCTCTTTTGTGCAGAAACGCAAAGAAGCCACTGTGACGGTCGAAGACTTGCACCTTTGGCTCAACCTGAGTCGACTGCGGGCGAAGAGCTATGGGAGGAGCCAGCTTTGGAAGGAGGACTGGGACCAAGCACTAGGCTGGGAACAGGCTCGAAAGGCCAGATTAAGCGGTAATTAGGTATGCTGAGGCTATGGAGTGCGGGCGTCCGAGGTCTATCCACTGCCAAGTATAGTGACTTGCTAGGGACTCAGACTGCATATGGAGCTGCTAGACAGTGGACTAACCTTTCAGACCTGACCGCGGCCTTAGTAGGGCAGAAAGTGTGGCTACGGGCCAGAGTGCAAAGCACACGTATGAAGGGCAAAGGCGGATTTCTAGTCCTTCGGGACCGAGCACACACTGCCCAATGCGTAGTTTTCACAGGAGAATCAGTGTCAAAAGAACTCGTCAAATTCGTGGGGGGAATTGCGCCCGAGTCCGTAGTGGATGTGTACGGAGTCTGCAAAGCGCCGCAAGTGCCCATAGTGAAGTGCTCGCAGAGTCTGGTGGAAGTGGACCTGGAGGAAGTGCATGTGGTGTCTAGGGCTGCGACGCCCCTACCTATGCAGCTCACAGACGCTTCTGCCCCTATTTCCCTGGAAGACGAAACCACGGAATCCGCTCCCGAAGACTCTCCTAAAAGAGCAAAAGTCACTCTCAAAACCCGCCTCGACCACCGGTTTCTAGACCTCCGCACAGCTGCAAGCTCCTCCCTCATCCGCCTCTCCGCCACTGTAACCCAGGCCTTCCGCACTCACCTTGCCTCTCTAGGCTTCCTGGAAATCCACACGCCCAAACTACTGGCAGGGTCTTCGGAAGGAGGAGCCAATATCTTCCCTTTAGACTACTTTGAGAAAAAGGCCTGCTTGGCGCAAAGCCCGCAGCTGCATAAGCAAATGGCGGTTATGGGGGACTTGGACAGAGTGTATGAAATCGGACCTGTGTTCAGGGCGGAGGACTCGAATACGCATCGGCACTTGTGTGAATTTACGGGGATGGACCTGGAAATGACCATTAAAGCGGACTATAAGGAAGTCATTGAGGTGGTGCAAAACCTGTTTTTAGTCATTTTCCAAGAAATTGAGCAAAGAAACGCACCTGAATTGAAAATTCTCCGTACTCATTTTCCCTTCATAACCCCCTTTTCCGTCCCTTCCCAGCCCTTACTCTTCTCCTTCCCCCAGGCAGTCCAGCTCCTCACCCAGTCCGGCTACCCCCAGTCCCCCCTTGCCGACCTGTCCACAGAGGCAGAACGCCATCTAGGCAAGCTAATAAAGGCCAACACAGGCAGCGATTTTTACATTATTCATCGATATCCGACCGCTGTGCGGCCTTTTTACACCTTGCCCTGCCCAGACGACCCTCAGTACAGCTGCTCATTCGACGTGTTCATGCGAGGGGAAGAAGTGGTCAGCGGCGGGCAAAGAGTGCACAACGCGGAAATGCTGGAAAGGCGGATAGAGGAAAAGGGAGTGGGGAAAGAAGGCCTAAGGGACTATTTGGAGGCCTTTAGATATGGTGCTTTTCCTCACGGAGGCTGCGGGATTGGCCTAGAAAGGGTCGTGATGCTCTATTTGGGCATAGGGAACATCCGCCGAGTCAGCCTGTTCCCCAGAGATCCGAAGCGAATTAGTCCTTAGATAGTGCTAAAGCAGGCAAAATGATAGAAACAAAAGGCTAGAAGTGAGTTTTATATGTGTATCAGCCTGCTAAGAGGACTTGAAGCGGGCGACTGCTTCATACGCCTCGTTGGGACGGTGGCTGGTGGAGATTTCAGTGGAAATGGCCAGTACTGGCGGATCATCACTGGTACTATTGATAGTCTCCAAGCTATAAACTTCCCCTGAACAATGGAAGGCAGAAAAGTACCGAAAAGTCGCTAAAATCGTATAAATCCACAAAATCCCCAAAAAGGCGAGTAATAGCGCATATTGAGGGACAGTTTCAGTCCAAATCAGACTTTCCAGGCCAATTAAGCCAATTCCCGCTGCATGTGGGTACACACTCCCTATCAAATCCACCCTCTTGAAGGGTCTTTTCCACACTAAAGCCACTAAAACCACTAATTCGGTGCTGGCTAGAACTGCCATTTGAGCCTTTGGATAGGTCCATAAGAGGACGAAAACTAGCGCTGAAGCCAGTCGCTGGACTAGAAGTAGGGATTCATAGTGGTAGGACAGGGCGGGAAGGCTGGGCAGAAGGTCACATATAAGTGTGGAAAAGAGAGGAGAGCACTTGCCTGCTGCAATTTGACTGGAGTTCCGATGAATTAGGACTGGGAACAGGGCTCCACATAGACTTAATAGGAGTAAATACAGAATTGCGCATACGAAATTAGCGATTTCGAACATGTTATCGAAATTGACGTTCCAAAGCTGAATTATAGCGAAAACCGCTAAATCCAACTCAGTCAAAAGCACCGCTCTAATAACAATGGACCATCTCGCTGCCACTTTCAGGCCTAATCTCAGACCTTCTTTGGCTCCTAAACTCACTAATTCCACTGTAGCCAGCACTGCCAGTGCGCCGAATAGCACTACCAGCATTTCTGCTCCGTTCACTAGGAATAGACTTGAATTCGCGCAATAGCCGTGGAAGGAGGCTTGGTAGGGGGTCCGTTTTGCGGGGAAAAGCTGCGAAATGGGGCAAAAAGTCTTCGCGATTTGATGGTAAAAGGCTGGGAAGGAGTCCTCGAAAGGGAGATTTAGGGCTGGGAGCCACTTTACGTACTGCACAAAGACCCACAAAGTCCACAAAGCAGCCAAACTGCCTTCTTTAATAGGCGCCAAAAGCAGCATCACCAGTGCCAGTCCATACAGTCCCCACCTAGTAATCATTCCCAACTGCTCCAGTATATCAGTATATTCTGCATTAGCAGTCGTCAGCCATAGGAGAAACAGCCAATTTCGCATCTTTTATAGAGAATACATGTATAAGTTGGGAGTCACAGGGCCGGTTGCGAGTGGCAAAACCGCGCTAACTCGCATACTGGGGAAGTTGCCAGGGACTTTGGTGGTCGATGTGGATCAAATGGCCAAAGGCCTGTACATCCCTGGGTCGCAGGCATACCTGCAGGTCACTGCGGCTTTTAAGCACTATGCAGTCATCGACTCCACTGGACAGGTAAATAGGCGGAAGCTGGGACAAGTGGTGTTCGCTGACCCTGAGCAGTTGGAAGTGCTGAACCGGATCTGTTTCCCTCTACTAGGAAAGGAGATTGCGGCTCGACTGAATGCCACTACAGGGTGGAAACTGGCAGTTATCGACGCAGGGGTGTTGCTACAGGCAGGCTGGGACTCCCTGTGTGACGAAGTCTGGACGACTGTCGTGAAGGAGGAAGTCGCAGTGGAGAGGGTTATGAAGAGAGACGGGCTGTCTCGCCAAGAGGCAGTTAATCGCGTCGCCTCGCAAATGCCGCTATCGGAGCGAATGCGCAGGAGTAAAGTGGCTCTGGAGACTAATGGCTCTGTGGAGGAACTGGAAGCGAAGGTAAAATCGGAGTTGCAGCGGCTGAATTGGCTATGGGCCTCTAACAGTAAGTAGACTATTGCTGGGAATGCAGGCTGTACTAATTGCAGGTGTACACATATATATCCCAATAGTAGTCTGCACTACCTTGTCTGTACCTCCCTTCCTATCTAATTACGTAAACACCGGCGACTTCGGTGGTGTCAGACTCAGCAAATCCGTCGGACTGGCGAAAGGGGACGGACTCAGTCTCAGATCCTCCAGCTTCACTGGTGTGAAGGCGGACTTGAACCGCACATCTCCTAGCATCCTTCTGCACAAGTCGCAGCCTTCGGTGAATAGTTTGGGGGAACCACGCCAGAGAGGACTCCGGCCTTCCGGAGTGACGAGCAGAGCTTCAGGACTCGCCTTAGGCCGACTAGTCGAAGCCTGGCTATTGAAGGAAAGACAGGACAGCTGCGTCAATGATGTGTCCAACTGCGTCCGCTTCGACGGTCTTTGAGGTGTGAAGTAGGCAGAGTCCTTGCTGTCAGACAAAGTCTGTGGGACTGGCTTGACCAGTGCTCCAGTATCCAGTCCACTTAGTGCTTCTTCGAGGAGTTGACTGTGTACCGCCTCGCAGTCTGGACGTAGATACTCAGGCGAGTTTTCCTCATTTCGTCGGCTTCTTCGGTGTTTGCGGACCTCGAAGCCTGCACAGCTGTGGACTTCATGGCTGGCGGTGGCCATGCTTTCTGCATATCGCAGTGCGAAGCCGGAGAGGAGTTTCTTCATAGAGGAGTTCCAGTGGTTTTTGATAGAGTTGTCAGTCCTGCCTTGCAGGAAGGAAGCGATTTCCGCCCATCGGTTGCCTAACTGCCTATGCAGCTGCATAGTACTTACAAGGAAAAGCGCCCATTCCTCCCCTTTGCTCCAGTCACTTTTCTTTATGTTCGGGTTGAGGTGGTTGTGCCAGCGCTCCCTGCACTGCTTGCCAATGCGTCCTGGCAGGTGCTCCGCAATCTGCGACCACTTCTGAGGCCCGCCCTTCGTGACCAGTTTCACCACTAACGCGTCTTCCTCAGTGGTCCAGGGGCCAGTTTTGACGGCTTTGCCCTGGGAATCGCTGGGACTGAGAGAGGACCTGGCTGCATGAGAGAATTTGAGTCTGCGCGGTCGAGTGGGTTTGAAGTCCTCATTCTCATCCGGACTGTCCTGGTCACTTGTTAGATTTGAAATGCTGGTTTTCATATTGCAGCGGAACTGCTTACCTAATCGCTATCGTCTCCGCCCACTGTCTTCGCCTTGAACAACGAGTGCCAGTTATCAGAGGACTTGGCCTTTCTGAGGGAGAGCACCAGCTTGTCAGTGCCGCGCAGGTACTTGCAGAGGGAGGGCTGGACCTTGCACTGCAGTCTGGGCACACCGAAGATATAGTGTCTACCGCTGAGGTTGTGCACTTTCACAGAGAAGCTTTTCTCGTGGAACTCCGCCTGAATGGCTTCCTTCGGGTGGGTCTTGATGCCTTCCAGGGGAACGATGACTTTCACCCAGTCCTCGTCGGATTCGTAGAAGGAGTAGGTGGTCAGGGTGGTGTACTGCAGGGCGACTTCTTGGGGTGGGACTGTAGTGGCCTGCTTTCTCTCCTCGGCACTCACTACGTACACGTCTCCTTGTTCATCGAACATTCCGCCCAGCACTACAGTTCCCTTCAGCACTTCTCCCTGCGGAAACGCAGCCAACTCCATTGCCTGCTTCTCCACCAACCCTTCCACGAGACTGCGGAGATACGCCACTCTCTCCTGCGCCGGCACAGTGACTGACAGGATGTCAGTCCCGATATGCACGTACAGCTTCATATGTGTACGTTAGAATAATAGACATGAACACGCCTCCTGCTAGAGCAGCTGCAGACTACTACTTGCCTGCTGCTAGTTCTGACTCGGACTTCTCGCGGACTCGCAGGAAGAAGCACTTGGAGGAGTCCACCAGTCCTCCATCTCTACGAGCCTTTGAGGAGCTTCCGGAGGGGTATCTCAGCAGCAGGGATGTAGACCGCCAGCGTCGCCTAGATCAGGAACGGTCCCTGAGGAAGGAAATCGACAAGACTGTGCGAAGTCTGGAAGAGTCGGATTGGCTGTTGGCTGTCAGTGGAGGCTACAGACATCACTATCCACAGCTATAGTAACCTAGTGTCTGGCCTTGGAGGGCAGTCGACCGAGGTGGAAACTGCCTGGACAGGTAGCACTGCCGAAGACTGAGGGCTGGGAGGCAGACAGAGGGAGGGTGGAGATAGGCGTTGCAGGGCAGGGAGTAGGTGCAGTGGGATGGGGAGTAGTATAGCAGGGTGTTACAGGGCCGGGAGTAGTATAGGGTGTAGCAGGGCAGGGAGTAGGTGTAGTGGGATGGGGAGTAGGATAGGGTGTAGCAGGGCAGGGAGTAGCAGAGTATGCATACGAAGAGTCACACTCCACCACTTCATCAGTATCCATCTCAATAGACTGAGAGCAGACCTCCCCCCCTGGGAGCGGAGTAGAAGGCACTGCCGCCACAGAGGCCTGGACAGTGAGGCCGCTGGCAGCCTCTTCAGTCTGGACTTCAGCAGCTTTTCTGCCTGAGACTCGCAGTAGCCTCGCAAACCGCTCCTCCTGCTTATTCCCGGCCCTGTACTTCTCTAGAAGTCTCATGTCGCATGTGACCTTTGCCCTGGGTAGTGCAGGCCTTTCCGGGGTCCAGCAAGCCTTATTTTGGTCCTTTCGGACTTCAATTGGCTTCTTGGGCTTAGCGAAGCTTTCCGACCTTCTTCTAGGCGTGTAGCTCCCTTCGTCGCTGGTCTGAGTGGCATTATCGACCTTAGAAACGCTGGGTTTCCGCTGGGCTTCCAGCTGCTTTCTTTCCTCTTTTGGCTCTTCTGGCTTTCCCTCTCCTCCCACAACGCGCCTATATGCAGCCACCAGCCCTTGCTTCAGCCTCTGCAGCCACGTCTGCTTATCCTCGCCTGTGTAGATGTGGCACACTCTTATAGCATTGCCAGCGCGCAGCTGACAACTTCTCGGCTTCAGCATCATTCCTGCGCGCGTCCCCGCCATTATACTCCTCCAATTACACTACGAAGAAGTCCCTGTCGTCCTCCGTCTTCACACCTAGCTGCCAGCCTTCTTTGCCTCGGACTACGTGCAGGGTTTCCAGCAGCTCTTCACAGTGCGAGTCCAACTCCTGTCCCGAAAGCGTCGGCTCAATTGTGACCTTACACGTGAATTTCTGGTTCGAACTCGAGTCCACCGCCTCAACCAACAGACAAGACCGCTTGACCCTAAAGAAAGAAACCACACAGAAATAGTCACTCACACGATGTCCAGTCTTAAAAATGAGTTCCTTGCGAGGGGCAGTCGGGGCCTGGGGCTTCTGCGGCTTTAGGGAAGAAGCAGACCTGGTGTGTTTCGAGTGGAGTGCAGGGACATAGGTCTTGACAAAGAGCTGAGTGGACGTAGGCTTGAGTGGAGGTCTGGGAAGGGGCGCAGTACTGCGGGCCTCTGGAAGTCGGCTGAAAGAAGTCAGGGAAGTGGACATTTCCGGGCGCTTTATAGAGGCCTGCAGCCTGCGGATACGTCTGATTTCATCAGATGGGACGGAATTGCCTCTGCTCAAGTCGGTGCTTGGCGCTTTCTGCGCCTTCACGACTATATCCAGGTGGTATCTCTGCTCACGGAAAGGAGGGGAAAGGAGAGGAGGGCCGGGCTGGAAGACTGCTGCAGGCTGGGCCTTTAGCGGTTCTATGGGTTTAGTGGACGAAACCGGCACTTCCTCAGTCCTAGGAATACCCTCTAAACGGGGGATAATGATAGGCCGGGGGAGATTTTCGGTCTTTTGGGTCGGCTTTGGAATTTCCTGCTTGAGGACTGAGATTTCCGCCTGCAGGACCGAATTGCTCAACTTGGGCAAGGGAGTTTCCTGCTTTCTTGCGTCCTCCCCCAGCGGCCTATGATCTGTAGTCAGGTCATAGTCGCTGGGTGTCGACTGCAAAGACCTGGTAGAAGCCCGCTCACTCCCTAGCCTGTGGTTCAGACACAAACGCATCAATCCGTCCTCTTCCACCATAAACAGCCGAGGGAAAACCGCTTCTTCGAACACCTTTTTGCGACTATTCCCGAATTTAAACCTTCTGATGAGTCCTTCATCAATCATGAGCATGACATTGACTTTGTTGAGTCTGTGCACTGCCTCGATTTTGTACTTGTCCTGCAAGTTGTAAGCGTACACTATGAAGGGCTGCTGGAAAAACCGCATTTCCGCCATAGCCACTAGACAGGACTTTATCTGCTGAAGCGATTTTCGATACTGTTTTCTCACTAAAAAGCCGCGGGCTGAGGCTTGAATAGAGCTTGCGACTTCCGGTAGCTTTATAAGGGGACTGGGAAGGTCGGAGACTAGCTCCAGGGTAGTCCCTCGCACTCGTAGTAGCTTGGAAACGGTGAGGTTGGCGATAGGGTAGAGGTCCGCTATAGGCAGACCAAGGCGATTCGCAGCTTCTTCTAGTGTGATAGTGGCTTTGGAGGGGGGGTCTGATAGAGGAGGGAGGAGTTCGAACTCGAGGATGTCTGTGGGCATTGGATGTGCATGTAAGGGCAACGGCTGCACGAGCACTACACTAACGACGCTCTTTTTCCCATCAAAAGTCCTCACTCTCGTCAGCACTTGTCTCCTTTTTTCCTTTTCCCCTTCTTCCTTGCTCACTAGTTGTGGACTCAATTCCGCGAAAGACGCACTCTGCAAAGTCCCATTGACCATTTTCAAGTTCTCCAACAATAGTTCCAACGGCACGTGCGCCTCACTCAAAGCTGCCAAATCCAGCTTCAACCTTTGCACTTTCCAGGGCTTTCCAGCCTCTTTCACAGGGTCGCAGATCTCTACTGTGAGTTCTGTGTCTTCTTGGAAAATCGAGATCAGGCTAAGTCCGTTGCCAATGTCTTTTCGCTTGCACATTAGCATTTTCCGGGAGGAGGTTTCCAGTATCTTTCGAAAACGCTTGCGGAACATGATGGAGCGGAAAAAGCGGGTAATCATGTAAGCTGCGGCTTCTTTTTCCTCCTCCAAATCCCGGAAGAAACTCACATCCAGCTCTGCGATGTTAATCGAACTCCCGCTTTTCCCTTGTCTTTTGCCCTTGCGAAGTCCCAGTCTCCCCCCTGTTTCAGTCAAACTATCAACCAGTAGCTGCAAATCCTCCAACTTGGAATAGCCGAAGGCATAATCAGCCGGGTGGCCAATATCCTTGGTGAGTAGTCTGCTATCAGCCAGTCTCAAAGCTTCTAGGTGTAGTCCTCCGCCACAGCGAACCGCAGAGACCACATACGACTGTCCTCTGACAGTCTTACACCTGCGAAGGACTAAGTTCTGAGAAGGGTTTTTGATAGGTTCCCAGGAGCGTTGTGCGAGTTTCATCCGAAAGAAAGCTTGGAGACGCATAATTGCTCTCATTTGAAGGTCTGTCAGTTCCAGCGACTGCTCTTTCAAAGCGCTTTTGCTCGCTTCTGCGGAAAACGACGAGTCTCGCAGGTTATCTTCGTGCAGTTGAACTGTGGGCAGGGGCGCTGCAGAGCTGGGCTGCAGCAGCGCCAACTCCCCCTCCTGCAAGTCCACCATGTCCACCAGCTTCCCCAAGTCTTCATTGTTCAGTTGGGCGGAACTGAGTTGCGCTTGTTCACGGATAGCGGCCAAGTCCAAGTCCAAAGCGTGATCAATAGGTGGGGAGTTCTCCAGTGCTTTGGCTTCAATTGTGAGGTTTGAGGGCAGTGCGATATCGTATAGAAACACTAACTCGTAGTCAAATTTGTTACTGAGCGTTTTGGTGACTCGAAGGAGTTCTTGCTTGGTAGCGGTCGAGCCGGACTTTTCCCTAGTGAAATCGACTGATTTGCCGTCCATATGGACATGGTCGAGCAAGTCCTCGCCCAAAGTCGCCAGTTCGCCTGCTGTCCACAGGTTCAACTTCCCCAGAATTTCACTCAATTGGTACTCTCTGGTCAAGCAAATGTCGTCCGGCTGGTCTGCTCTGGCCTCCAACTCATACACTGCTAAGATCGTATTCAGCCTTTCTTGTTGACGTAAAGTTACAGTGAAGGTGTACCATCGGCCAGCGACACGTCTCCGACCTGCAGCTAGAACCTGAGTATCAGTGAAAGTCGCTCTATTCGTGAGTTTGAAGGAAAGTTGCGCTTTATCGCGGGTGGAGCCCAGAACCAGGGCCTGATTATGCAGGGTGAGTCGAGGGAGCAGCCGCTCCACCTCCTCTTCCAACAGCTCCAAGGAGTACTCTGTAAAGGCAGTGGTCAAACTCAGCGGCTTGAACTTGTCTCTTATCGATCCTTCCACTGCCAAAGTCAATATATTCCGCTCGACTTTGGCTGTCAGCCAGAAAGTCCGCCCGACTAAGCGAATCAGTCGCTTGCAGAATAAGGCTGTTGGAGTCTCAGTAGGCAACGAACTCACCACGCAGCTTTTCTTCTCTTGCGCACTCAGGACCATCTGGTTCTCAGCGGTCAAGTCCACGCCCTCTAGGATGCTGGCGAGGTCGTAGAGACGCCAGGCGTGGTGAGGTCCGACCTTGGCTTCCAGTCTCCAGGCGCCCTGCGCTTCCTCGAGCCGCACCACCCAGTCCTCGCTTTTTGGGTACTGCAGCACAGAGACCCAGGCGAGTTCTCGGCCTCGGACGCTTTTGCCGCATCGCGCGAGTAGCTTGGCGGTGTGTCTGGCTTCGAGGCGGTGCGTCGCTTCCTCTCTCGCCTGGGAAGCTCTGACGAGCCTTTGAATGCGCAGGGCCGCTTGCTCCTCGGTCATTCTTCTAGAGGTAGTCTTAAAGCTGAGTTGGGCCTGTACCGGACTAGACGGCGAAGAGGCTTTTCGAGTGCCTCGGCGATAGGAAGACCGCACGAAGGCCTCATTGTCTGCCTGGCTCAACTCCGCTTGCACAGTCCCAACCAGCAGTTTCTCCAGCCTGCCCAATGACTTCATAATGGGCAGCCCCGCAGTTCTCCCGAACTCTCAGATCGGGAATTAATGGCGGAGAAGCCTTCACAGCCGAGCAGCTCCTCAGAGGGCGACTCAGATGAGATAGAGGAACCGCTGCCTTCGCCGTCTCTGCAGCGCAGAGGGTCCCGCTCCATTGCCCAGTCCCAAGGCACGAAGCAGTACCGGCCTGAGTTCGACTCGGATTTGCGTGACGAACACGCGAATACGAAACTTTGGTCACTCATGGACACCTATATTGACTCTGAAAAGACCACGATTCAGCATGGAATTGTCGCACATGTGGAGTATACATTGGCGAGAACTCGCTTCAACTTCGACCAACACTCTTGCTACTTGGCCACTGCTCTATCCATTCGGGATCGACTGTTGGAGAGCTGGAATGACACTCAGCAGATGTTCACTGCGGACGACCACAAGCGGGTTTACTACCTTTCCCTCGAGTACCTCCTCGGGCGAATGATGCAAAACGCCCTCGTCAACCTCAACCTGGAAAGCAAGTACCGCGACGCCCTGCTGGAAATGGGCTACGCACTCGAAGATTTGTACGAAGAAGAGGGAGACCCAGCCCTAGGAAGCGGCGGCCTAGGCCGTCTAGCCGCCTGCTTCCTCGACTCTTTGGCCAGTCTGGACTACCCTGCCTGGGGCTATGGACTTCGCTACGACTACGGCACCTTCCGGCAGTTGATATACAAAGGGTACCAACTTGAGGTACCGGACTGCTGGCTAAGTCAGGGCAACCCGTGGGAAATCGAGCGTACGGACGTGTCCTACGACATCCCGCTGTATGGGCGGATTGAGACGTATTGGGAAGGCTGTTTCGAGCGGAAGATCTGGATTCCAGGGGAGGTAGTCAGAGCCGTAGCCTTCGACACTCCAATTCCAGGCTTCGATACTTTCAATACTATCAATCTTCGCTTGTGGAAAAGTCGGCCAAGCAGTGAGTTCGACTTCCAGTCCTTTGAAAAGGGTGACTACCAGCGGGCTATTGAAGCCCGGCAGAGGGCGGAGTATATTACATCGGTTTTGTACCCGGATGATGTGACGGAGGGAGGGAAGGAACTGAGACTGAAGCAGCAGTATTTCTTTTGCGCAGCTACTATTAAAGACGTACTGAGACGGTTCCAAAAGAAACAGCGCAGGTGGGAAGAGCTCCCCGACAAAATCGCAATCCAGCTAAACGACACTCCGCCCGCCATAGCCATTCCCGAGTTGCTCCGGACACTAATAGACGACTACAAACTGGAATGGCGAAGAGCTTGGAACATCTGCCACAAGGTCTTTTCCTACACTAACCACACAGTTATGCCGGAAGCCTTGGAAAAGTGGTCTGTCGCCCTTATGGCTGCTTTGCTCCCTCGCCACTTGGAGATCATTTTCCTCATAAACCACTTGTTCATGGAGCAGGTGGCGGACCGGTTCAAAAGAGACCCGCGGAAAGCAGACCTGATGCGGGACATGTCCCTGATAGAGGAAGGGGACGTAAAGATGGTCAGAATGGCTAATTTGTGCATAGTGGGTTCACATGCAGTCGTAGGAGTCGCAGAGCTGCACACCAAACTACTCATCACTCGGCTTTTCCCCAACCTGCACAGCTACTTCCCGGGGAAGTTCTGCAATACCACGAACGGGGTAACGCCCAGAAGGTGGATCATGCTCGCTAATAAGGAGTTGACGAAGTTGTACACGTACCAACTCGGCACTCTAGAGTGGGTGCGAGACCTGACTCGTCTGCGAGAGCTACTGCCCTTGGCCAGCGACCCAGGCTTCCAGCAAAGCTTTTTCAGGGTGAAAATGGCCAATAAGGAAAGACTCGCTTCCTGGGTACTGAAAGAGACAGGGGTAGAAATTAACCCAGAGGCGCTTTTTGATGTGCAGGTAAAGCGGATTCATGAGTATAAGCGGCAGTTGCTGAATGCACTTTATATGGTGCATCGCTATTTGGAACTGAAGGCGATGAGTGCGGAGAGCAGGACAAACGAGGTCAAGCGAGTCTTTTTAGTGGGCGGAAAAGCAGCCTCCGGCTACATAGCCGCCAAGAAAATCATAAGATTGCTAACCTCAATTCAAGACGTAGTAAACAACGACGCAGAAATCGGCGACTTAATGAAAGTGGTGTTCTTACCCAACTACGGAGTGACAGTCGCCCAGGTCATCATCCCAGCCGCAGACCTGTCCCAGCACATCTCCACTGCCGGGTCCGAAGCCAGCGGCACCAGCAACATGAAGTTCGTCATGAACGGGTCCGTAATCCTCGGAACTCTCGATGGGGCGAATGTGGAAATTCGGAATGAAATCGGGAAGGAGAATATATTCATCTTTGGTGCACGGACAGAAGAAGTAGCGGAACTACGTGCACGTATGAGGGAACAGCGGGGATACCCTATAGGTGCACAGCTTTTGACAGTGTTTGATGCGATTTGCCAGGGCAGGTTTGGGAACACTAAGGAACTGAGCTCCCTGATCGACTCCCTGCAGACTGGGAACGACTACTACTTGGTCTGTCACGACTTTTACCCCTACTTGGAGGCTCAGAAACGGGTCGATGAGACCTATCGGAACCAGAAATTGTGGAGGAAAATGGTAATTACAGGTGCAGTTTCGATGGGGTACTTCTCAAGTGACAGGGCAGTTATCGAGTACGCCACTGAAATTTGGTCACTGAACTCAGTGACTATCCCTACTCCCGCGGAATCGGCATTGACCAGAGTCCGCAGTCAGCCGCACTTGGGGGACAGGCCGAAAGATGAGTTCGAGGCTGCTGCGATGGTTCGAGACGTGAGCATCGAGGAACTCGCACATACACTCAGTGGCGGGGAAAGCCTGCTCCACACCCGTAGTCTCTAATAAGCCTTGGACAGTTCTGGCGTTGCCTGCATGCAGATGCACCAAAGCTCTAGATATGTCCATGGAGGACTTTAATAAATGGACACGAACGAGTACAGCAGAGCACTTCTGGAAGGCTTTCTGAACTGTCCAGGGTGCCAGAATCCCTACAACTCCACAGAACGTACTCCGAAGCTTCTGTCCTGCGGCCATACCTACTGCGATTATTGCGTCACCTACCTGGCGCAGAGCTATGCAGGCAAAGTGCGCTGCCCGGAGGACGGCCAGGAGGACTTCAGGGACTTAGAAGACATTGCGGAAAGCCACCACTACAAGGACTTGATAGAGAAGGTGATGGTCTGCTGCAATTTCAACTTCAACCATCCAGGCGAGTTCTTTTCTCCGTCCAGTATGATTTGTGTGTGCACGCAGTGCAAGCCTTCTTCGCAGTACCAGGACTGGGTGCCGACTCGGGGCCAGGACTTCGGCGGCCACTACGGCCATAATTCTCTGGTACTGCTTAGTGACGAAGGCTTCAAAGCTCGGGTTTTCCAGTCCAATCCCAATATTCAAGACCGGATGAAACGTTTTCATCTGCTGGCTGCTCGTGAAAAGCAGTTGCTATACTTCAGCCTCCTGAGCGTTTACTATGGACAGGAATGCACTATTCCCATGCCTGGGCCGCCGCCAGGGAAAGTGCTGGATGAGAATGGCTGGGTGGAGCTCAATCGCTTCCATAACATTATTCCTGAGAAGTACTGCCAAAACTTGACCGAAGTGAGAAGATGGACCATCTCGCAGCAGCATAACCAAGTCGAAGCCGTCACTCTCAAGCCTGACAAACGTGTGGAACTCACTGCAATTGCCCTCTGCAAGGAATGCGGCGACTTTACTGGTGGGTGTATCCAATCCCTAATCGTAGTGGATGGTAATGAGACTATCGGTGCAAACATGACCACTCTTGCAAGTAATGTCCGCTACACTGCCCGCAACAAGCAGTATGAAAAAATCATCTTTGCGCAGCCGTTTGTTATGAATGCACTGCGGGAGTACACCTTTAAGGTAAAGTATGTAGGCCGCTTTCTCTACTTCGGAAACCCTGCCAGACGCGTAGATCCCCTGAAAGGCCCAGACGGTGTCACTTTCAAAGTCACAGACCCGGTTTTCAAGCAGCCAGAGCATCAGAGTGGACAGGGCAGTTTGACCGGACCCTTGGTCAAATTCTTTTACAAGCCCACCGGGCAAATACGCCGCATCTAGTTAGGTAGACCGTATGGCCACTCATACTTATGTCTGACGAAGGCAGCTTGAAGTTATCATCTGAGGAAGATTTGGCTGGCTCCGACCGCCAGCGCTCTCTTTCGCCTGAAGCCTTGCCTGCTGTCGCTCAGGCAGAGGAAGGCCAAGAAAGAGCCGAGGAGGCCGAAGATCCGCAAAGGCTGGAAACCAGCGAAGCTCCGCGAGCTCACTCAGCCCTGCAGAGTTGGGCTAAAGGCCGCAAGGACAAGTCCAAGCCTGGACTGCCTGTGCTCAGTGCCGCCACTGTCAACTCCATGACTTATGACTTGGACATGATGCTCGATCCTAAGGTGCAGCGCACTGCGACAGACCGGCTTTCCTCTACGCTCAACCTCAGCTCGAGCGACTTCGTCAAACTCAATAGGGAGTCGGCGGGGAAGCCGCAAGCTTCTCGGAGTAAAGACGACGCTGGGAAGGCGAGACCTAGCTACCCCGACCAAACCAACGTGGAAGAGCGCTTCTATAAGTACCGCAAAAACGTAGAAGAGAAGGTGAAGCACATGGAGGAGGAACTGAGGAAAAAGGAAAAGGCCGCCTGCACCTTCGTGCCCACTATTATCGGACGCCAAGGTCCGGCCGGGGAAGTGTCAAGGTCGCCCGAGGAGTTCTACCAGGAAATGCTGCGACATAAGCACGTGACGGACGAGAAGTTGAAGTATATGCGCGAGGAGTCCAGCAAGTCGCAGAAGTCAGTGGAAGGTGCGTATTTCAAGCCTCAGCTTTGTGCGAAGTCGGTGAGTATGGTGGAGGGCAAGGGCGAGCAGAGCTTGCCGGTGCATGAGAAGTTGTATCAGGCGCATAAGCTGCAGATGCAGAAACAGCTCAAGTCCACGGAGTTGGGGAATACGGAAGCGTCGCAGACTTCCACTGACTCAGCTAAAATGTTCAGTCCCGCCATCAACAAGGCGTCTCAAAACCTAATCCGTGAGAAGCCAATCGAAGTGCACCTCCTAGAAGACGCAGAGCGCCGTCTCAAGAGGCTGGAAGCTGTTCCCGCCAAGCCCTCCCCCACCAAGTCCATGAACTCGCACTCCGAAGCTATGCTACTCCGGAAGTTCAAGGAGGAATTAGGAGCAGCGTGGACTGCTCTAGACGAAGAAGCCACAGGCGCGCTCAACTATACAAAAACAGGAGAGTTGCTGAAAGCGCTGAAATTCATTGAGAACGACAGTGAGGGCAAGCACTACGAGGCGGAGCGGGCCTCAGTGCGCAGTATGTGGAACTTACTCCGTCTTAGTGAAGACTCCATGGTCACCAGAAGCAACCTAGAGCCTCTGCTACTCGCAGTCATGAACTTCCATGTGGAGGAAAAGCAGCTGGAAGAGCCTGAAGAAGGCCAGTCCGACAGCAGCAGAGGCATTGGGCGCCTGGAAGCCGACGCATTCGTGCTGAATCCAGGCGACTCCAAGCGTCTCCACTTCCACTTCAAGGCCTGGTACGAACACCGGATCCGCTCTCTCAACAGGGCTGCGAAGGCCCAGGTCACGGGCGAGGAAGAGCACTGCACCTTCAAACCCTCAATCAGCAAAGTCTCCAAGAAGCTGGTGGAGGACAACGCCTCTCGCAGAGCTGCGGATGGTCACTCTAGGTTGGAGGATTTCCTGACCTCTGAGCATGTCCGGAAGCAGGCGAGACAGAAGGAACTGCAGGAGAAGGCGCTGAGGGATGAAATGAAGGAGTGCCAGTTCAAGCCGAAGACTGACAAAAAGTCAGCCAAAATACTGGCTGAGGCGGAGCCGGGAGCCAGTCTGTCAGGGGACTATTTGAAGATACTGAAGGAAGCGAAGCCGCAGGACAAGACGGAGGCGCTGTTCCAGCTGGCTGTGGTCACGCAGCAGCGGCGCAAGAAGCTGGAGAAGACTCCGGAGGACCTGGAAATCGAGAAGCAGGAAGTGGAGTGCACCTTTGCGCCAGACCTGCGCAAAACGCGCAATTTCCTCAGTGGCGCGGGCGCCTTTTCAGACCCGCCCAAGGGAGTGGATAAAGTGCTAGAACGCATGACTCGGGCTCGGCAAGACGCTGAAGAAGTCAGAGTGATGCGGGAGTCCGGCCTTTCCTACCGTGGCAAGAAGGAAAAGAAGCAAGCGGAGTCGAAGGCGGAAGGGCCACTTGTGGTGCTGGCAGTACAAGTGAGTGGCAGGGCTGAGGAACTGAGAGTGCGTCCTGGGGATGACCTGGACGGACTGATCAGTATCTTCGCAGCTCAGCACCGTCTCAGCAGTGCCGAAACCGCACTTGTGGCTGAGCAGCTCCGCAGTCAATACGAACAGGCCACAGGCTCCGCCGCAGACGACTAAGCAGGTAGACATCAGCTCTATAGTAATGGGGTGCAGCTTCGAGCCAATGGCGCTCAGTGCCGAAGAAGCAGTGCTGACGAGGAGTGAAACGCACTGTTGTCTTGCGCAGCTGCCCAGTGACTCGCTGCACACTGCTGTATGCAAATTTGCTGCGGCGGACGAAATCACGCCTGGCCAATTGACGCGCGCAATTGAGATGATATCGGACCAAGTGCAGCAAAGAAGGGAAATGAGTGAACTGCTGGCGGACGTCCCTCGTGGAGCGTTGCTCGCTTTTCTCATACTTATAGGCAAGGGAAAGCCTCGTGACAAGGCGGAAATGCTCTTCGAACTCGGTACTGACGCTATGTCTACCGACGAACTCGGCCCAGGGCAAGCAGAAGCACTCGCCGACGACCTAATTTCCGCCTCCACTGAGGTAGGTCTAAAGCTGGGCTCCGGGGAAGAAGTGACCCGGTACGGCAAACAGCTGGCCAGGCTGAAGGCCGTGGCAGTGGAGCGACTGGCCGCGAAGATGTTGGCGGGAAGGGACGCCCTGGAGTTGGAGCAGTTCGTTCGAAGCTTCGGAAGTCAGAAGCAGCTGCTGACGCTGAGCGGTTTGCGCCTCTTCGTTTTGAGCTGTGGCGAAAAAACAAAGTAGGATGGTGTCAGTCTTTTCTGCAGAGGACCAGCTTCTCGGGTTATGGACGCCCTGGCCCCAGTCCCGTCCCTTCCCTGTTGACATCCTACTAAGAGGCAGGCTACGCACCCTCGACAGCCACTCACAGCTTTCCCCGCTCTTCACTAGCCTACTCACTGCCGACTCTATCATTCTATTGGAGGACGACCTCCCGATACAAGGCCTCCACGTGCAGTGGAAAACACTCCTGTCGGAATCCGTAGTGCCCAATAGCTTCGCTCTGAAGGCTGGGTCCGGGGAACTGGTCACATTGGTAACTGAGACTGATGGGGAGCGAAGGGCCTGGGTGCGTTGGCTTACGGGCGTGGCGATTTGCAGTAGTGAGAACGAGACCTACCAGCAAATCAGGGAGTTGGGCCACAGCCGCAGTTCCAGTTCTTACCTGTGTAGAAGGAAGCGGGATGGACGGCTGTTCACAGTGAAGAGAGTAGAGAAGGAGTTGCTGCAGCAGCCGCCTGCTTTGGTGGCGCTAATCAACGAAATATCAATTCAACGCACACTAAGCCACCCGAATATTGTGGCTCTTTGGGAAGTGCACGAGGCCCAGAACCACGTTTCAATGGTCAGAGACTTTTGCGCCTATGGCGACATATACAAATGGATAACTGCCCACAAGCACTTTTCCTTGTCCTCTGCCGCCCGCATCACCAAACACGTCCTGGAAGCACTCGCTTTCGTGCATAGCAAAGGCATCCTGCACAGAGACATCAAGCTGGAAAACATACTAATCACGGGAGAAGACACATGCAAACTCAGCGATTTCGGCCTGGCGGTGCGCCTGGAGAAGTTCGAACCAGCGTGTTGCGGGTCTCCCGGCTACGTAGCTCCGGAAGTACTGAAACATGTACCGTATGGGACTCCTGCGGATGTGTTTAGCCTGGGGGTTGTGCTTTTCGTCCTGCTCTCGGGCAGATCTCCATTCACTGGTAAGACTTCCAAGGAAATCCTCAAGCAGAACAAACTAGCGGCGCCACATTTCCGCGAAAAGGATTGGGAAAATGTGCCTCGGCTGGCTGTAGACTTGGTCCAACGGATGCTGATTCCTGACCCTAATAAGCGGATCACAGCCCAGCGGGCCCTGGAGCACCACTGGATCCTGCATCACGGAGATGGGCCTTTGGGCTTGCTGGAGATGCCGTCTCCTAGTCCCAAATCAATGCAAAGTCCGCCCAATACAGAAGTGCTGACTTTCGAGTCAGCCGGAAAACAAGCGAAGCCCCAAGGCCGCAGACACTCCACAAACGACGCTTTGAGTGCCACTAATCCCATTACTCCAGGCAAGGAAGAGACAGTCGAGTTCACAGGTCGCAGATGCTCCATGATGAATCCTGAGTAATAGTAGTTCCCGCCATATGCTGCAATTGCTGCCTCTGGCCAACCCGCTGCTCCTCAAGGCCTACAGCGTTGCCTTCGCTGAGAAGAATCTCTCGACTGCAGAGGTGAGCAAGTTCAACGTTGTGGAGGCTGTAGACGCCCTGGTAGGGGTGTATGAGAACTTAGCGCCTAGGAGTGTGGCGCATGTTTTGCTAGGAGCTGTGAAGATCTATGGATTCCAGGTGGAAGCCTTGCGCTTTGCAGTGCACAAGGAGATGCAGCACGCTCAAAAGCAAGAGTCTTTTCAGCGTCCTAAGGAGCCGCATGCAGCCGCCACGACCTTAGCCGCTTCCTCGGCTATCAAGGTCCAAAGCGAAACTCCCAAGGAGACCTTGCTGCAACTCGAGCCAGTGTCTGTGGAGGCGCCGAGACTGCAGGCCCGGGAGGAAGACATTTCTTTCGAGGAGTGGCGGGACGCTAGTGTGCGCAGCAGCTTCCTGTCTCGCAGCAGTGACCGAATCCCTCGCAGTGAGCGGTTTCTGCAAGACCTGGGCGTGGACCAGGACAATGTGCTCGAAGTGGAGGACTTCCCTGCGGACATCCCGCCTCCGGATTTGGACCTACCAGTGGGGATGGAGGAGGAAAAGGAAAACCTGGGAGTCAAGCCTGCGTTCCGTAACCCTTCCAAAGCCTTTGTACGGACAGACCCTACTACTCAACTCACTAAAAAGGCGGTCAAACTCAATCTCACGACTACTGCTGATATTGTCAGGCTGCCTGCTTTTCTGGGTCCGAGGAGGAAAGTGCAAAGTCTGACTGGGCCGAGTCCCCTCTTGTGCAGCTCTCTCGCAGTGCTGATGGACGCCTCTGCCTACAAGGACTTGCAGGAGCCTCCCCCTGTCGAGTCAGTCGAGGACGAACCGCTTCCAGACCCTCTCGCTCCTGTAGCAGATGAGAACCCAGTGGAAGAAGAGGCTGAAAACCCCCCCTCTCCCCGAGTCTCAATCCCTGCCTCAGTCCCAGAATCAGACCCTAATGAGCAAGACGTCCTGAGCCAGCGCTCTCGCAAAATGCTTCTCTTCCTACAAGAAAAGATGCGCGCTACTAAGAAAGTCTCTTTCGCTGCGCTGACTCGAGACAAGCCGAAGCAGCTGAAGGCGTCGTCGCTCTTGGAGCTGCTGCAGCTCACGCAGCAGGGCTATGTCACGCTCGCACAGAGGGGAGACTTCGGGGATATTGTTGTCCGGCCTACTAATTTATTTGCTGGTTAGTGTAGAGTTAGATGCTGGGATGCAATGGTAGGGAGAGGGGTTCGATCCACTACCTATTTTAACTAAGCAGTAATGCTGATACAGCGAAGGATTAGCGTTTATGCATAGATAATGCAATTGTATAAGCATCCGGAGAATTAGAACTGCACATGTTGCAAACAGAACTAAGCCTTTAGACCACACAACAAGTATAGCTCTATGCCTCTTGCAGACTTATATAAATGTCAAGTTCCGCCAGCATCCAGATCTTCATGCGAGTCCGTCCCACCAAGAAGCCCTACCCCGGGCTGGTGCTCGACGAAGACGAAGGCAAGGTAGACGTGCACGTGCACCGGCGAGAAGTCAGGGACGTGGTCAACAACCAGCGAGAAGACTACGCCTTCAAGTTCAATGGCATGATGGGCATGCAGACCAAGCAGCAACAAGTCTTTACGAAAGTCGCACAGAATTGCGTGGATTCCTTCTTAGACGGGTACAACTCCACGATATTCGCGTATGGACAGACAGGCTCGGGCAAGACTTACACGATTACTGGAGGGGCGGAGCGGTATGAGGACAGAGGGTTAATCCCGCGGTCGCTTTCCTATATATTCAAAACTACGAAGGACCGGACGGACTCAGTCTTCAAAATCAGCATAAGCTACCTGGAAATTTACAACGAGGACGGATTTGACCTGCTTGATGAAAACCAAGGCACTCGCAACTTGGCTGACCTGCCGAAAGTCATCCCTCGCGAAGACCAGAATGAACGCATCACGCTTACGAACCTTTCGATGCACCGCGCTGACACTGAGGAAGACGCTCTAAATCTGCTGTTCATCGGAGACACAAACCGCGTAGTGGCGGAAACGCCCAAGCACGACGCCTCCACCCGCTCCCACTGCATCTTCATCATCCAACTAGAAGCGCAAAAGGTCGGCAGCGACGTGAAAACCGTGTCCCGCCTGCACCTCGTCGACCTGGCCGGGTCAGAGCGCGTGGACAAAACCGGCATAAACGGCATCTTGCTGAAAGAAGCGAAGTCAATCAACCTGTCCCTGCACTACTTAGAGCAGGTGATAGTGTGTCTTCAGAAGCGCAGCCAAGGCGAACAGATTCATATCCCTTATCGGAATTCGCTGATGACTCTAGTGCTGCGGGACTCTCTGGGAGGGAACTGCAAGACTACGATGATTGCTACTGTGAGTGCTGAGGAAGGCGACATAGACGAGTCTGTCTCTACATGCCGTTTCGCCCAGCGAGTGGCGAGCATCAAAAACGAAGTCATGCGAAACGAGCAGCTCGACCCTTCCCTGATCATCCAACGTCTCAAGCAGGAAATCGTGGAGTTAAAGGCAGAAATACGCATGCTGAAAGGCGACTCCGCACTTGACCACTTAGAAGCGGAAGACGTCGAGGAGTGCAGAAGACTAGTGACTGACTTCGTAGAGGCCCGAGACCCTGGGGTGCGTTTAATCCTCAGCGACATGCTCAAAATCAATGAATGCTTCATGCAGTTTAAACGTCTGTACAACCAGCTGAAGGGGGAAGGGGGCTCCAAGTCTGCAACTCTCGCAGTGGACGGCAGGCCGATGGACGCTGTGACCAGCGAGGAAGTAGAGCGGCTTCGCATGCTGGTGCAGCAGCGAGACAATGAAATCGCGATTCTGTTGGGACACATAAATAAGCACAAAAGCGAAGGCTTGGAGTTGCCGCCTGCTCCCTCAGAGTCGACTGCTACGTCAGTAGTGACTTTCCCGACTATGCAGTTGATGCAGACAAGTGTAGATGAAAGACCTAGGCCGGCCCGCACTCCTGTGGCCGCCAGCACTCCTGCAGTGGAGCCTGATCTCGGCCCTGAACTTTCTTTGGAGGAACTCAATGACAGGAATAAAGCCTTCGAGGCCTTCAGGAAGTCCTATAGGAAGAATGAAGTGATGGCGGAAAACAAGGCCTTGCTGAAGGAAAAAATCACCAATGCGAAGCAATTGGCGGAGCAAATCAACGGAGCGAGAGACAGAATGAACCGCCTGGTGAGCCAAATCGAGCAGTTGAGGCGGGAAAACGCAGCACAGGGAGTAGTGGACAGCAGCAACGTGCCACTCGAGCATCCAGAGGAGGAGCCGCTCAAGCAAAGCCTAGTGCGAGAGAAAGCACTGTACAAGGACTGGGTGTCGCAGATGAAAGAAGCGAAAAGCGAAATAGACGGACTGAGGCAACTCATCGACCACAGCACCAAGCGCATGAACCAAGACTTCGAACAGTGGGTAGTAGTGGCCCTGCAGCGCAAACAACGCAAGCTCGACCCGCGCACGCAGCAAGACATGGAGTCCTTGCAGCGGCGCCAGCGCTTGCCTATGGACCCTGCAGTGAAGCAACAAATGGAAGCCTTCTACTCTGCGAAGAACCAAATCGACAGTCAGTTCACTTAACTTTGGTCCTCTTCGTCTGCTCGCACTACTCGCTGGAAGTCCGCAGGGATCTGCGACTCGTCCTCGTACTCCTCGATCCGAGTGTGCACGTTGCCTGAGCCCTTTTGCTCCATCGCCCGCTTGATCCGCCTTTCCACTTCTTTGACGCTTGCGAGGCTTTCCGGCACTTCCCGCTTGAAGAACTCGGAAGTGATGTTGTGCGTAGGCGGCGTGAGTCCACTTTTGAGACTGTACATGCTGTCTCGCTCCAACATGCGCGCTAAGGAAGTGCCCTTCGCTCTGTAGTCCGGCAGCTCTGCGCGAGGGATGCAGTACAGCAGCTGGCAGAGGTCCGCCACCTTGAAGTAGTTGATGCCGTCCAGAGTCTTTTGCGACTCCGTGATAGTGGGTAGGTCCAGCAGAATTGCCTTGGAGGAGTAGTCGCCCAGGCGTAGGTCGAAAAGACGATTGGGGAGCTCGGAGGAGGAAGGGTCGGGAGTCAGTTCCAGACGCTGGGTGGACTCCAGCAGATTCAGCATTTCCTCATTCGTCCGCAAAATGACGTGGGACTCGATCGGGTTCATTAGGCTTTATCGCTACTTATAGAGAAGATGGATCCTGCGGCCAATTTGGTAAATGGCAGAGCCGGCCATGAAGACTTGCACCGTGAATAGATTCCAGCTAAATGGGTAGATCTGAAAGCAGTACCGGCACCACACCAGTCCCGACATCATTAGGACGAGTTGCTGGGGCATGGAGATGTTCTCTGCGGGAATGTGCATGTCGCCGATGTTTGCACCCACAATGCACCACTTGAACATTGGAGCCCAGAAAAAGATTGTGAACGGACCGGAAGCGCTCTGAAAGAACGCTTTCGCTCTCTCGCTTCTCACCCGCTCCAAAGTCAACCGCTGTAGCCATCTTCCCAGCCCCATAATTGCCTGGATGAGTGAGGAGGCAAGGCTAGTACCTTAAAATAGGAAGAGGCGAGCACAGGCTGATACAGGGAAACTTCAGTATCAGCAGGACTACCATCTATGCAGGACCGGCTCTAGCTTAAATAGCGGGGTTTCTTAGTAAGAGTTTAAATGGACTGTTGGGCTAAGGAAGGCCGGTATCTCTATTAGACCCGCACTTTGACTATTCCCTTCAGTCTAAGTCAAGTGCTCAAATCCTACCACTATTCCTTCCATTCTGCCAGCCTGCAGACTACGCAAGTGCTGAACACGGCACTGCAGAATATAAGAAGTCTGTCTACTAGGCTAAAGAGCAGCAGGCGGGACGAACTGAAAGACCAGGATCACCAGTCCTAGCACAGGGATGAGGCAGTGCAGAGCCACTGCCAGGCGACTGGGCGGGGCGCTGGAAGGCGCTGCGTACATTAGCGACTCAGTAGCAGCAGTTTGCAGCTTCTTGGGGTCTTCAGTGGAAGGCTTGCCTGTGAGTTTGGCGTACATTATCACAGGAGTGAGGTAGACGAAGTAGAGTCCGCAGATCGCCCCGAAGAAAGCGACAATAGAGCCAACGTTGGGGAAGGTAATGGTCACAATAGTGGTCAGCGAAGTCACCACGAGGGAGTAAACAATCAAGTGCTTGCGACTCGGGAAGTCCGTGCCGTAGAAGAAGCCGAAGAGCTGCACTCGCACTAGGTAGGAAACCATGGGGTAGACGGTGGTCATTTGCACGCAGAGGACCATGCGGATGACGAAGGCGAAGGGGTTCGTGGGCTGGAACATGTCCAGAGCATTCTGGGCAATGGCGCCTTGAGGGAAGCCATTTCCAGAGAAGCCGAAGTACCCCAGCAGTCCAATGAGGAAGTAGCAAAAGCCCGTAGCGAAGTACCCGCACGCCAAGTCTCTAATGTTATGCTCCGGCTCCTGATTGTTCTTCATTATGATAATCACGCAATTGTGTAGGAAGAAACTGAGTGTGACTACGCCTGCAGTGACGAGGAACCCGTTGTTAAAGAGCTTGATCGGCACTTCGTACTTCGTATCTACGCAGTTCCAGTCTCCTTCACAGTGCTTATGGTCAGTGATCCAATCAGAAGATCCGTGAGTTGTCCATTTATTAACCCCCAGTGCTCGCAGTCCGACAGCAATAAGGAAGGACACAGTGGTGAGTAGGAAGTAAATGCCCTTGGAGTTGAGGCGGATGTAGCTCTTTTTGTCCTTCATGTTGAGTAGGAGAGCCAGGACGCCCATGAGGATGAACGGGGTGTAGTGAGTGGAGAAGGAGCCCCAGCAGGTCGTGCACTCTGCCAAAGGCTTGTCTGCCATCCAAATCGACAGTGCATCCAGCACTTTGTAGAACGCACTGTTGAGAATCACGTTGTAGGCCATGAGCGCGCCTAGCATCAGCACTGCGGACATGAACACTGTGATGCGGCGCCCCCATATGCCCCACATCGCTGCGATCAGGTCTGGAGTGTCGTACAGCTCTAGTGAGAACCCGAGACGCACGATTATGCTGCAGGTGTAGAAGGCTACGAGTCCGATCATCACGATGACGCCTACTTAAATCTCACACATGCCCATCACCAGTCCAGCCTGCTGCACCGCCCAAGGCATCGCCACAATAGTGGACCCTATCATCGTGTTCCACAAACTAAACACAGTCACCAGCGAGCTCTGGCCCTTGCTGCCGCCCACCACAAACAGGTCCGGCCCTAGCAAGTGTCTGGGGTAGCTGAGGTTCAGGTCCTTTCCGGAACTCATCAGGGCGGAGAAGTAGTGGTAGCGATGGTATTGGCTGTGGTCGCGGCCTGGACTGAAGGGCGGTCTGGGAGGGTTGGACTCCATGTTATAGGGCAGTCAGGACGAATATGGCTTTTACTCGGGAATCCGAGCTATTGGGCTATAATATCGATGGTATGGTTCTCTGTGGTATGGAGTGTAGGACTGATGCAAGCAAACAGTACCGAAATACAGTACAAATTCATACTTTGGAGCGAGTATGAATTTAAGAATTCGCAAATATCCTTCAAAAAGACCCTCCTATTTCGACTTACACTGAGGACACTTCCAACTTTCCTCTATAAAAATGTATACAACCATGATGCAAAGCTTCACAACAGCTCCCAGCGCATAGCTTTAGCCAGTCTTTCTGCTTTCAACGCACTTTCCAAAGGGAGTTCTCCTGCATTTATTGAGCCAAGGCTGCGGAGTGAAACAGGACCTAGGCCTTTGGCACAGAACTTACGTCTTTAGACTGCTATTAAGCCAATGGACACCATCGATGATGAAGGCCAAGGCTCCGCAGTCGAAGCGACCCTTCGTTCCGAACCCGACATAAAGCTCTACATCCGCTATCTGAAGGTAACCGCGACTTAGAAACGCCTGGAATTGCTGAAGGAGGACTTGCGCGCCAACCAGAATGACAGCCAACTCATTCGCTCAGAAGTGGGACACCTGGAAGGTCGCAGCTCTGAGTCGAGCAATGATATCATGAACTCCACACTGGACTCCTTGGAAAAGCTGAACCAGGCGTTTCACCTACTGCAGCACGAGTCTAAGGCCGAGGACAACTTCCTGAAGCAGCAGTTGACAGCGCTGGGCCAGGAAAAGACCAAGTTGGAGCAAAGTGTGCTGATGCTGGGGACGAGAGTGGCGGAAAGCGAAACCCAGGTGGGCGTGCAACTCAGACTGCCTGAGGTTGAGGACAGGTAATTAGGTAGTTATATGGCCAGAGTCAGGGCGGTGACGCCGAATTCACAGAGAACTGACAGTTCCAAGCAGTTCCTGTACTACTACAGTCCGAACCCGCTCCTGTCCCTGCGACTACCAGGGCTGAATCGCCCCGAACTCAGCAAATCCCTCACTCCGAAGCCGATTTCCTCCCGTCACCTCTCCAAGCCTCGGTCCAACAAGGAAGTCTCACCTCCAATTCCCTCCAAATCTCGCGTTTTCCGCGCTATTTGGACGCGAATTGACCACGAAGAAGGCAGACCCGAGGTCCGCGAAGGCGCTGCAATGGCCGAGTGCTGCGGAGTCCTGTACCTTTACGGCGGCCTGAGTGCTTCCGTGCTGCGCGACCTATACAGCAAGCAGAGCGTGAATGCGGTGTGGACGCCTGTGAATACAGCAGGGATGGAGCTGGAGGCGCGCTATGGACACAGCATGTTGGAGCACAGTACGTCTATTGTCATATTCGGGGGGAACACGACTTCCAGTCTCAGAGCCTCTATCAGGGACTGTCTCAACACTGTGAGAGTCTTGGAGCCGGGAGTCAGTTCCAGAGTGCTAAATGCAGGGTTTCTTGGCACGAAGGGCACTGCTGTGGACATGCGCAGGTATCACTCGGCCTGCATCCTGGGCAGACACATGGTCACGGTGGGGGGAATGAACCAGAAGAACAAGGTGCTGGATGACTGCTCGGTGCTTGACTTGGAAACCTCCAAGTGGTCCTCTTTGCGACTAATAAACGACGCAGCAGCCTTGGCCTGCCACAGCGCCGCTGCCGTTTTCGAGCCTCACATCCTGGTTTCCGGCATATTCGACCCCATTTTGACCGAGTCTTCCGCCCACATCCGCCACCGCGGAATTTACCTGTTTGGCGGAGTGAACAACAAAGGCGAACCCAACAACATTCTCCGCCTCATCCAACCTGCGCAAAAGTACCTAATTTGTGTGCAACTGGCTACAGGGGGGAAGAGTCCGGAGCCGCGCTACCAACACTCCATGGTTTTTTCCAAACATGCGAATGCGCTGGTTGTGTTTGGAGGGAAGACGGGGACTCCGGGGAAGTGCGGGAGTGTGCTGAATGACGTGCATGTGCTGGACTTAGAGACGCTCATGTGGGCGGAAGTTGTGGTGGTGGGGCAGGTGCCGGAGGCTAGATGTGCGCATGCGATGGGGACTTTGCAGGAGAAAATAGTGCTATTCGGAGGTATAAATTTGACAAGTTTCTGCAGTGCAGAGACGTATTGGCTGGACCTGGAGCCCCACACACCGCCTACTAACGCCCCCCGTCTATTCGCTTCCCAGCGATTTACAGGCAGTCGCAGCTCCTCAGTGATCCGCAAAGGCTTCACTCAGAGGCTGAACCAGACCTTCGGCCTCAATCACAAGCCCTGGAGTCCCAGCAATTAAGTATGTGACATAGATAAAGCAGGTCTGAGAGTATATTCATTAATTAGTAGTGGGCTTTGGCCAAGGGTGGGGAGTTTTTCATATTATTGGATTTACTTCTATAGGAATTAGTTTCATTTTTAGCTCTATGTCGACTCCTGGTACAGTGAAGGGGAAGTGGAAATTTGGCAAATTGGAAAAGGTAAATTGCTACAATAGCAATTAGAACATTTACCGAGTGGGAGCAGAGAAGAAACACCGATATATGAGCAGGTAAAAGGACAAATCCCCTTCCCGCACATTAAAGTCCGAACCTATCCAATCCCTCATCTTTCCATTCCCCTCCATAATAACCAGAATGGGCTGTGGACTCTGCAGGTCCCTAGTTCAGCCCACTAGTCCCCATCCTGCCAGCACCTGAATTCCCTCAGTCCAGTGCCAGTCTCTCCCAAGCTCTTCACTGTTGCTGAGGAGCTGTCCTGTCTGGAAGACTCGCAGTGTGCAGAGCGTGTGAGAGGACATACGGGGAAATGCTCAAGGACGCCCACTATGAGTTGGGGCATGGTAATAGACACCATGATGGAGCGACTACGTGGTAACTAAATGCCGATGCGGAGTCGAGCGATCAAAAGGTCAATAACGAGTTGAGGACAGCGGTATCTGACGTCTGCAAGTCTTTCGATGGACGACCGCACGTGCACTCCGTTGACTCGGGCCTTGTATTCCACTTCGCAGACGAATTCTCGCTGGGCGGACCGCCACATCAGACTCCCCACTTGCTCCACTTCGTCAATATCCAGCGCGCCTTGGACGGCAGGCACTGGAGCAGGCTGCTGAGAAGTGGGCGGCTTCTCTCTCGGCTCGACCAGACGCTCTTTTTTTGCTGGCTTCTGCTTCAATGCAGGGATCGGCGTCGGAGGCGGCTGCAGTCCCACTTCGAACTCCTCAATCAAGTCCCGCACTTCCTCCAAGTGCTCCTCCGGCTCCCAAGTGTCGTCCTTGGGTCCGTAGCCTCTCCAGCGCACCAAGTACAGTGGCTTTCCCCGTTCTTCCTTCTTGTCCAGAATGCGTTTCACCACGTACAGTGTCTGCCGTTCCTTCACCATGATTATAAGTCCCGCGAAGCTATGAAGGTTACCCGCCATTTCCTATGCTCAGAGAAAACTGGGGAATTGCACTTGGGGCAAAGGCTGGAGTGAGGCTAGAGAAGGCTAATTACGCTGGAACTGGCTCGGATTTCGCAGCCTTTGGGAATTTCCACCCACCTGGGCATGAAGCGGACTTCGCCTGGCTGACGAGCGAGGGAGGTGCAGAGCCAACTCCCGAACCCTTCTCTATCAGTCTCCTTCACCCACCATCTCCCCGCTCGGTACTCCACCTCAGCCTCTGCTTCCCTGTCCACTACCAAGCGACTTGCTTGCGTGGTGCCCACTACTTTCCTGACCAGCATAGGCGTCGTAGGGTCTCCCGAGAGCAGCAGCACCCACAGCACTGGGCCTACTGAGGTGCGAACACTGCACTGAAGCAGGGTGGCTGCAGGGTTGAAGTACGACCAAGAGGTGGAGACGACTTCGAAGCCGCTGGCTGGAGAGGTGAGCACTAGGGAGCCGGGCTCCAGGGGCAGGAAGTCTCGAGCGCGGATGTAGGTCCCAGAGAGAGTGCCGCAGTCTGTCAAGTAGAGCGCCTTTCTGGGGTGCAAATAGGCGAAGATTTCCCCGATTAGCACGTTCGGTAGCACTTTAATTGCACTTTTCACCCCTAATCTCTCCTGTTTTCCCATCAAAAACGCCCACATTTCACTCGTAACTTCCCTCCTGCTCAGCAAAAACCTCTTATACGCTATGCACACATGCCGTCTGGACGCCTGTGCATCCTCACTCCCCAACACAATGTCATTGACAAACTGCCCACACTCGTCCATTCCCTGCCTGCCAATGAAGAGTTCCCCAGTGTTGGCAGGTCTCAGCGAGCCTACAACTCCCCTGGGAGTGCACACATAGGGCGGGAATGCAGACAAAGTGAGGGTAAAGGTGGGTTCGTGCGGTAGAAGGCAGGACACTGGGGGAATGAGACGCAGGGGCAGCTGGGGGTTGAAGGTGAAGGAGCGGAGTAGGTGCTCGTGGGAGTAGTCAGAGTTGAAGGAATTCAGCATATCTTTACTGCATATCCAACGAGATAATCGCTTTCCGGTAATGGAGACTGTACTCAGGGAAATGTACTGTCCTTTAGACTAGCAATGGCGACTGCAAGTCACAGGCCTGCCTCAGTCCGCTACGAAGTCAGCACTCCCAGTCCTACCAAGCAGCACTCAGACAGACACAAGTCTGCCCCTCGCCTGCCTGCGCATCTCCCACTTGTCTCTCTGCTCAACACACTGAGGGCCGCCAACTCTCGCAAAAAGGCACTTCTCGCCTCACTACGAGCGGAAGCCGATGCCCGAATCAGCTCAGACGAAGAAATCGGAGCCAAACTTGTGCAGTTGGAAGAGATGGTTAGGGTGAAAGAAACAGCTGTAGCTGAGGCTGCAACACAGCAAGCGCAATTGGTGCACATCCTGCATCGCACTGCAATAGAAGCTACAAACTGCCAGCAGCGCTTTGCTGAGGTGGAGAAGCGGAGGGTGAGGCTCGAGGCTTTGGTCAGGCCTGTTGGACTGGACACTGAGAGAGCTGAGCGAAAGGCGCAGGAAGTGCTGCAGCGAGCTGCAACCATTCGTGCGTCCACAGAGACTCACAGTGCCAGGCGTGCAGCCAAACTGGAGGAGTTGAGGGGGAAACAGAGGAAACTCACAGCTGCGACTAAGCGACTAGTTCGCAGCTTCACAGCCAGAGGCAGTGCTGAGCAGGTGACTGGTACTCAGCTTCGACACCAGCAAGTAGCCAGTCTAATGCAGGAAGGAACTGCCAGTCTGCAGGCACTTCGCCAGGCACAAAGACTCGGCGCTTGCATCACTACTAGAGAGCGAATGTTCGCTGAGAAGTGGGAATTCCTATGCAGGTGAAGGCTATATAGGAAATTACACCTGTCGAGTGACCTATCGCAAGAGAACATGAGTGCGATATCGATCCATTACTTGCAACTAATCAGCCAAAATAGCATGTTGGAAGGACAATATTTGACCCTAGTGAGCAAAGCAGAGACATTGAAAGCAGCCAATGAGGACTTACGCAGGAGTCTAGAGCAACTGCGGAACTTTGGACTGCAGGGCGGACTCGAGGGACTGCGGAGTGCTGCGCAGGCGCTAGGGCCGGGGCCCGACGGCTGGACTGTCAATCAAGCTCTCAGCGAGGTGAAAATTGCAAGTCAAGACGAAGTCTGTGAATTCGAAGCCTTGTCAATCAGGCTTTATGCAGTTCTGCAGGAACTGGCTCAAAGACTCACAATTTGCCCTGGAAAGAGTGAGAAAAGAGCGCTTTTTCCGGCCTGGGAGACGGCTTCTGGGAAACGGCCAGTCGATACGCCTCTATGCAGACTGTTCCTTCAGCCTGCTGATACAGCCAGCGGCAGTACTGCTGGCAGCCTGGTAGCAGGGGCGAATGTAAGTCTCAGAGGGAAAGTGTGCACTCTGCTCAGTTCTCTGGGCCAGACTATGAACACACTGCAGACAGAGGGGAGCAAACGTACAGTTCCGCAGTACATGGAGCTGCCCAGGACCGAAGCCTCCGCCCTGCACACAGACTCCACAGAGGACCTCAGTGAGTCCTATCGACGGGTTTCTCCCCCCAGACCCTCTCCCAGGGCACGAGTGCTCCCCTCGCATCGACGCTTCGCCTCCGCTCCCCGCACACTCTTCCCACAACCCACAGCAGATGAAAGCGAACTCCGGGAAGTGCATCTACTGCAGTCTTTCCGAGTCTCTCTGAAGCAGCACAGACCTTCTCTGTCTGTTTGTCAACTGCGACCTTCTCAACCCTCGAAAAGCACGACGGACATACGAGCGCTGCAGAAAGGACTCGCAAAGGTCAGGAAACTGGAGTTGGAGGCCAGTCGTCCGCTGAAATCTGCTTCGAAGGAAGTGAATTTCCCCTTCCTGCGGCCTTTCGGACGAGTTTAAGCATGACCTGTTGGATAGCTTAGTATGCCTATGCTACGCCTCAGTGGACTCTGCGGGCAGCCACTTGGCCAACTGCGCCACGTCCACGGCCGGGTCCTGTCTCATCTTTTGCTCCACCGCCACTCTAGGAATTCCGTACTTGAACATGTTCACATACATCTTGTACTCTTCTGGCACTTCCTGCGGAGCACTGGACGCCTCTGCTGGTGCTTCCACTCTCACAGCCTCGGGTCCTTCGCTGGCAGTGGGCTTGTCACTGGAGTCCGAAGCCACCGTCTTAGAAGGCTCAGCAGAGAAGCTAGGGATGTCGGAGAGCTTGTACTCCAGCAGCTGCGTGAGGGCTTCCAGCCGCTGGATCTGGCGGTTTAGTTTGTCGAGTTTGTCGTTGGCCTTGACAGCGAATTGGTTGAGGAACTGCACTGTTGTCACGACGAAGGCGTTGACGATGGTTATGGACTTCTTAGGGTCGATAGCTGCGGCCATTATGTTGCGGCGGGGCTTCTCCTATACAGCCAAGTTCCTGGAAAGCGTGAAACTCACAGTGAAGGAGGCCAAGCCGCCTGCAGAGCCCGCGGCTACTCTCAAACTCGCACTCACTCCGCAAGAAGGGCCCTCCCCTCCCTCTTCCAGGCCTTTCACAATGAAGGTGTTGGAGGAACTCCACGCCGCTCTACCTGGCGAAGGAGACTCCCACAGTCCGAAGCTGCGAGCGCATATCACCTCCATCAACCCCACACTGAAGTCCTTGTTTGAGCAGGAAAAGGACGCCCAAGCTTGGGTCAAAGAGTACCTGAGTCCCGGACCAGTGGCCAAGGTGCCCAAGTCAGAAGCCGTCACTGCGGACACTTACCCCGGACTCATTGCTATCAAGGACTTGGTCAACTTCCAGCGCCAAATAGTGCACTCCTCAGATAAGTACTCCCGAGGAAACAAGCAGAAATGCGAACTCTATCTGAAGCGGCCCAAACTCCGACCTGACGACATCAAGTACTACCCCGGGTCAGAACTCGGCCCCGATCCGCAGGACGACCCTGAAGCCTGGGTGGAGTGGTTCATCAACAACCAGCCTAGAAGCCTGTATGCCCTGGGGGAGACTTGGAGTCCTGAGGACATTATGATGAAGGAGGACGGACACGCAGCGCTGGGTGCTCAGAAGGATGAGGCGGACAAGGATGAGTCGGAGGAGGAAGATGCCAAGGAAGAGGAGTTCGACCTGGAAGACTCAGATAACCCTGAAGACCCGGAAAACTCCCGTCCAAGTAACAACCGCAAAACCAATGAAAGTCCTTTTGACCCATCGTACGTCGGGGGGCACTACCCTGTGGACACCACTCCCGAAACTTTCCTCACCACTGAGTACAACTTCTCTGAAATGCGTCAACTGCACCCTGACAGAGAGTACTTCGAGGGGGATAACAAGGGCGTCATGGTCTCACACTCGCCTATGGGCGAGATTGACGAACTGCCCATCGCCCCGCACAACATGAATCCTGAGTACGAAAAGGGAATGATGGATTTAGACCGCTGGGCTGTGTTCCGCATGATGCCGCAGTTGCTAAAGTACAAAGGCAACGTGAACCAGTTCCTAGACGACCTGCAGAGCAAGAAAAGCGCCGCAGGTCCGATCGGCCTGCCCTCAGTGATTCCCTACTTCGAAACACTGCCCAAGTGGTTCCAAGAACAGCGCTGTGTGCAGGGCTTTGTCACCAACCTAGAGCGCTATAAGCCTGAAATGACCCGCCTAGCGAAGGAAGAAATGATCAACTTGCTCTGCTACTACCTCACTCCCAAGGACCCCAAGCGTCTCTTATTCCTGCAGGAGTTCTACGTGAAGAAGTACCTGCCTCGCCCGTCCGAGCTGGAAGGGGAGGACGATTACGAGGAAATGGACATCGAGACACAGAAAAAAATGGGAGTGATCGAGGAAACCGCGGAAATGAAAGTGCTGAAGATATTAGGCGAGGAGAGTGGAGCAAGGGACGAGGAAGTACTTGAAATAGGCGAAATTGAGGACTACGGAGTGGACTGGTTCACAGTGAATGAGGAAAACCCGAAGGGTAAGTTGCCCATCACTCTCACTTACTACGACAATGCAGACGGCTACTGGGACAACTGGATACGAGCGAAGCGGGACAGATACGGTCCTCCGGAAATAGTGACGAGGAAGCACTTCAAACACTAGTTAACCACTTAGAATGGAAGTGAAGGACTGGAGACTGGCCTACAGAGCACTGTGTGAGTCCGCTCCCTTCGAGTACTGTCTACTGGACACAGTGCTGTTCGACCAAATCCAAGCCAACCGTCCTCTATCCTGGGTGCACACCAACTCCCTGGGCATAGTCGTGCAGCAAGACCTGCGCTCTCGTACCCTCAACGAGGTCTTGCAGGATATACACCAACTGACAGCACCGGCAGTCCCGCTGAAGCGCTACTTGCCCCTGCCCGAGCCCACCACTAGTCTGGCAGTGGCTGTGGCAGGCAAAGAAAGACACGTGCTCACTCGCAGGACTCTGCTCAACCTGTCGACTCTCTACCCCAGAGGCGTGGAAGGGCTCACTCTGTTACGGGTGCCGAGTTGCAGCTTTGACCCGCGAGTCTTCATATACCAACTCGTATCTGATGCCACAGGCGCTACTAGTGACGAATCTGTGCGAATAAGGGTGAGAGATGTATTGGAAAGGAACCTCAGTGGACTCTACCCAGAGGCGCTGGTGGTTAGTATGGTGCGCAGTGCTAGTGCTAAGTTGGTGCAGAGACTGCAGCAGACGTTTCAACACAAAATCGGGACGATCACTTTTACCTTTCGCTTTGAAATCAATACAGAAAAGCCTTGGCTGCTCGGTATTGAGGAACTTTCGCTGGTAAAAACAGCGCCCCGAGCACTTCGCAAGGAAAAGGCAGCTATTAACGTGGTGTCCTTAGACCTAGGGAGGGAAATACCCGCGGACTCGCCACGATACAGCAGGAAAATGAAAGAGTGGCTAGACATCCGCCAGAGTTGGAGCAAGCCCAGGCTTTCCAACTCAGTGAGTTACCAAGTACTGAGCGAGTCCACGCTTTCCCTCGACCCCCCCTTCAAAAAGGCCCCAATGAGGCGAAAGCCACCCCCTCACACCTGGCTTAAAGCAGCACTGAAGGATGTGCGAGTCACTTCTGACGTCTGCACTGGGAAGTACTGCGGGTGCAAAGGCATTAGATATGCGGAGTTGCAGCCCTACGGCCGGAAAAGCAGGTTCCTAGTGCCAGCCGCTGCCCTGCAACTGGCGGAAAAGCAGGAGTTCAGTCCGCTGTACCACCCCGGCCTCCTGCTCAAGCCGAAGGAACTGCAGTTGGAGGGCTGGACCACACCGAAGGTGGCAGTGTGTCTTCGCTGCTACTTCGTGTACTGCAACGTGCTGCAGGCCTACCGCCAGCACCGCTAATTTACCTGTAAGTTCCTTCTGTTCATATAGCTAGGCACCTGTCTTGGCTTTCTCTATGGCTTCCAGCTCGCTTTGGAGCCATGCGTGGACTGCATGACTATGGTAGCCCTGCTGCAGCTTCAGGTAGTTCTGAGCCATTTTAACAGAGTTGCACAAGCGAGACTGAATGTTCGCATAGCACTAGTATCGAACCAGGCAGCTGTGTAGTCTGGGTTCGGAGGCACAGTCCGCACTGCAGTGCTGGCGAATTCTCCTTAAGACGGTCCACCAAGTCACTAGTGCGAATTGTGGCCTTCACCTCATTCCACTCCAGCCACTTCGCTTCTTCGTTGCTCAGACAGAGGACCATGTTGAGAGCCTGCAAAATCACTCTGAGTGGCACTGCAAAGGTTACGATTTCCGCAATGCTTCTGCGAAACAGACTGGGACAGGATGAATTGCCGTACTCGCTCCAAATCCTGGTTCTCTGTTTGAGCCTGAGTCCTGATGTCTGGAGACAGAGCATTGGTGAGAGTCCGGGCCTGTGCCTCTAAGGAAGACACTAGGACTGGCAGGAGGGAGTGAATGAAGGCTTTGTAGTGCCGGCATACTACTCGAAGGTGAAGCAGGTCGCAGGTACTGTGCAAGGGTGAAGGCCCACACAGTCCGGGGGAGACTGGCTAACGAAGAGACCATTTCTATTGCTCTAAGCTGATTGTCTTTCAGCGGGTTGGCCGAAGCTGCAAGCCGACTCGAAGTCATTTCCACTGCAGAGAATGTAAGCCGCCCACTTGAATTCATCCAGGATTGCTTGGCTTTTGTAGGCCACATCCCCCAAGTTTCGATCCAACTCGAAAGGGTCTTCAATCGCCAGCCGAGTTGTCCAGCGCTTCTCTGCCTTAGTCAGTCCACCAGGAAGGCGGATAGATACACAAGCAGTCTCCCAGGGAAATTCATAGCCGTAGTAGCGGAAAAACCCTATCAAAAGCTCAGCGAGTCCGAGCCTATTGTCCCGAGTCATTTGCTCATAGCGCTGCACGTTTCGATCAAACGAACAGTTGTGTCCTTCAACCAAGTCCCTGTCACAGTTATAGTAATTTGCCTGCAGGTTGGGAAGCAGCGGCGGGTTTGTTCTTTGCAAGAAGGCTATGAGTAGGATGATGTAGGAGTAGGAAGACAAGTAGCCCACAGAAGCATCCGCGATTTGGCGCTTTTTCGCCCAGTGTTTGAGGAGGATTCCCAAGGCTCTGACTCGCTCGTCCAGTTCAGCATAGGTGTTGAGCAGTTCGGAGTTGCACACTGCCACGAGGTTGCCTACACTTAGGTCTAACTCGATGTTGCCGTGGGTGCACTTCAGTACAGGAGTACGAGCACTTAGTCTGTCTTCCACCTTATAGCCTTGGGAAAGGATCAATGGTTTAATTTGCTGCAGAATGGAGACTTTTTGTTCCTTTTCAATCACAGGATTAGGTAAAACAAGGGTTAAATCGAAGTCACTGGAAGTCATGGTGAAGCCATTGGCTCCTGATCCGTACGCTTTCAGTACACACCCAGGAAATTTGATCTGTAATCGACGTTCCAACTCTTGCCTCAGGGGCTCCATTTCGTCGGTTTTCCGGATGGCTGCTTCTCTGTGGGATAGGAATAAAGGCTCTAGGCTGTCGAGAACGGGGTTATGAGGGAGTGGAGGCAGGGGATGATGGCAAGGCAGGTGCATGAAGTCCTTGGGGGGAGGTTTGACTGCAATTTGCTCGAATGCAGGGAACTTGAGGTCAAGGAAAGCAGAGGATAAGGAGGCAGGGGGAGCGCAATTGGGACAGTTCGAGGCTTGCAGCAGAGTGGAGCAGACAGGACAGCGAGGGAAGCAGTGGGTACACTCCCCTGCCACTTCCCGACCACAAGTGGAGCAGACAGGCTCTACCTGCAGTCGACTCAGCCGTGCTATCAACTCTTGCACTGGTCCATCTCTCTGCATCTCCAGCGTGTCATTGATTATGCCTTTCAGTAGCTTCGTGATGTGTGCTGGAGGAGAGAAAGGAATGCCCTGGTCTCCCCGAGGACAGTGCTGATGGTTGGGCGCGCACTGGTCACAAAGCAAGTCCCCACAGGACAGGAACACTGGTGAAAGCGTGTGCAAGGGTTCTCTGCAGGCTGAACAACTCGCAGCGTCCAGCATTTACTTGTATACAAAGCTCAGCTAATGGTGGCGCTGCTATTTAGCTATGTCAGAGCTAGGGCTGGTTCAGCCATAGCAGTCCTTCCTCCAACCCAGCACTTTGGACTGCGTAAGAAGTACTGATGCGGTCGAAGAGAGGGACGGAGGAGTCCTGCACTTGGCCTAGGGCTAGAATGCGGGTGTGTGGGTAGCCGCTGGCCTGCTCGAGACTGCGGATGTGCTGGACCAGGGTGAGGCTGCGCTGGGGAGAAGCCGCCACACTCACAAAGATAGCGAAGTAAAAAACACTCTGCAGTGCGAGAATTCGGTACATCTGCAGTGCTTCGGTCTCGTCCTTCGCCTCGTCACACTCACTGAACCCCGCTTTGCCTGCCCGAGCCAGCATTGTTTTCCTGCTGAAGGAGTTGCCTTCCACGACCAGCAGTTTCCTCAGCGTTGCTTTATTTGGTACTTTCCGAGGACTTTCTCCACACAGTGGAGGGGAGTCTTGTAGAGCCAGGTCCTGCACTAGTATGGAGTCATCGGAGCTGGAAACGGAGGAAGTTTCAGGGTCGCGCCAGATCCTGATAGTAGGCCGGATGGAGCCGGAAGCGTATTGGAGCATGGGAGTGGTGGTAGTGGTATGGGGAACTCTCCAGCGCAGAGACAGCGGACTGAGTATTTCTCGGGTAGTGCCGAGAATGACGGGAGTGGAAGGACTCGAGGTAGTGTGCAGGGTTGCGGGTAGAGTGAACAGAATAGTGAGTCTGCCTGAGTCACTGGCCAGAGACACCCCACTCACTGAGCCTCTCAGTACTTGCAGCAGGGTCTCGAATGCACACAGCTCTGTGCCTAGATGCTCCCTCAGTCTCAACACGTCCTGCAAAGATTTCCTTTTCCCCTTCCCCAGCAACTCCTCCAAGTCATTCAACGCCAGGACTTTACCCAGTTGCAGCAGTAGACGAAAGCCCAACACGACCTGTCCTTCCTGAGCGCCCTGTGTAAGCATTACTGCAATCGAGCAGTGCAGAGAGACCTCAGTGCCAGTCTTCGCATGTTCAGCAGCGAAGCTCAGCAAGTTTATTATCAGATGGGAATAGCGCATTTTGTCACTTAAGATAGCTGCTGGAAAGGCCTCTTCTCGGGAGAGAACGAGGTCGAGGCAGCACTCTGTGTAGCGGTAAGACGCGACTTCACATGCATTTTCAGTGTCCATCCTGAGATGAAAGCCTTCCTTTCTGACCTCCGCCTTGCCCAGGAAATAAGTCTGCAGTAGCAAGGCGTTGCCGTAGTCCATGTAGAGTTTGTGACAAGCACTGAGTTGCTTGGCAGCCACCACCTCCTGTCGGTCGAACAGTCTGTCCAGCTCGCCCTGGAACTCCACCACAGCTTCGTGCAGACTTCGGTACCGTTCTGTCATGATATGTCTCCTTGCAATGTACAGAGTCACGTCTTCGAGAGACAACAGCAGACAGGACGAGTCGTGCTTCCAGAGCAGCGGCTGGGAGCGGGCCTGCACGCCCAAGGCTTTGAACTGCTCGGGTTGGAGACTGCTGGTGGGGAGCCGCCGCAGGATCAGTTCCTTCTCATCACACTCGCCGAGAGAAGCCGTGTGGACCATTTCTCGCAGCTTGACTGCGTTTTCCTCTTGAAAGAGACTCAAGACGTTTGTAACTCCGTTGCGGATGTGGATGGTGCCCAGGGCTGCTGCGAGTTTGCGTCCTGCTACGTTACAGTGCAACACCACTCCTTCCTTTGACAGGACGAAGCAGGCCTCAGAGCAGTTCTCGAACACGTACTTGTAGTGCTGTTCGGACCGCTCGAATGAGTCTCCCAACGCCCACAAGTCTGTGTAGTCTCTCTGCAGCAGTCCATGCAGGACTCCATACCCCACCAAGGGCAACACACAGAAACACTGTGTAAGTCCAGAGAACCAGGACAGTAGCACGCGTTCACTGAGGGAACAAAGCAGGGCTGTGCACCAGTGTCGCACTGTGAAGAAATCTGCCTACACAATACTGGCAATAGCCCCTGGGAACAGTACGAGCAGTTCTTCTGCGTAGGACCAAGTCTCTGTCTCTCGAGTGAGAGTCAGCGCCACTAGTGTGCAGGGCAGACTGAACAGTAGTCTTTGCAGAGCTCTACTGCCGCCTGCAAGTGTGCAAAGAACTAGAGCGGCTACGGAGAGTGCCAGGCTGTTTGCTTCAGTGTGTGGGTATACGCAGACAATGAGGAGTACAAGCAGAGTGCAGAGTCGATGGAGAGAGGGGAGAAACCGGTCTAGAGTGGCGAGGAAACGCTTGTGAGTGAGAGGGTTGAGGAAAGCCAAGGACCAGACTTGGACGTAGGTCTCACTATCAGTGAACAGGTTCCTTTGCCGCATTATAAGCCAGAGTGCTAGGTAAGACTAGATTACCGGGTCGTCTAGCTTGAGGTTTGGACGTGGAGACATCAGCGGCACTGTCAGAGGCCGGATAGCCTGCTGGTACTTGGTAGCAATGCCTCTCTCCAGCACAGGAATCACACTCCTCATGAGCCACACCAGGTACAGTCCTGAAAGCACTATCAGCACCCAGATCCCACACAGCACTGTGAGGCCTGCCTTCCACCTGCCCAGTCCCGCTTCCTGCCAGGCGAAGAAGTCGGAAATCAGGAAGGGGCCGGCGAAGGTGGCGGAGTGCGAGAACAGCAGTAGGATGTGGGCGATATCCGGCTTGAAGCTGCTCGCGCACTCACTTTGCAGTGCAATTGTGAAGAGATACGCAGTGACGTACAGCAGACAAATGAGACTGCCCGCTGTGCAGATGAGACACACGATGCCTGCTTTCTTGAACACGTCGATGTGGTCACAGAGCGGCTGCAAGTGGGCCAACTCCTGCTCCGCAGTGACTTGACTGCACAGCTTGGTGCTAAAGGTGTTGTAGGACTCTCTGAGGACGGAAGGGTCGCCTTCATGTCGGAAGCGGTACGTTGCAGTGTGGTAGGCGAGGTCGAAAGAGGAGTGGAAGGACATGTAACTGAGAGATGCGGACAGCAGCAGTAGAGCTGCGATGATCAGATTAAACACGAACAGGTAGGCCACTTGGGCCTTCTCTTTAGCCATTGTTACAGCCTGCTCAAAGTGCTAAGTTAGCTTTTCTACTCGAAAACACTCAATCTAAAGCACTCGAGTGGCCTAGGGCCTAGTCTGCTCTAGGTTCTTACTGGGGTGCAAAAAGGGCCGCTCCGGGAATTGAACCCGGGACCTCTCCGACCCGAACGGAGAATCATACCACTAGACCAAGCGGCCTCGCAGTCCTTTCCTCCACCCCACTCTTATCTACCTCCCTCACATATAGTCAAGACTTGCAGGGCAAGCTACTGATAACGCTTGGGCTGCAAAAGACACCCCGTCCACTAAGAACCTGAAGTAGTTTTGGATAGTAAAAAGGATATTAGAGACATTCTCACACACAAAAGTATGAAGCCAGCTCACAGTAACAGTCCTATAATACTCTATGGGGTGTCAAAGTAGTGCGCCTGCTCCTCTGATACTGAAGACGAAGCTGCTGAAAACCAGCCACCCCTCCCTCAACTCCATCATCGAACAAGCAGAGCACTCCCTGCGAGAACTCGCGCGCATTTGCAATCCGTTGGAAGTTGCGATCGACCGCTTCTTTTCCATCTACGGGCGGAAGATGGACGAAGGGTTCCGAGAGTGCTTGATGGCACTGGTGGTCGCAGTGCAGGCGAACTGCAAGGAAGGTGAGTTTGTATTTGTGCGGAGTCCTAACGGGTTTAAGGTGAAGACTCAGAGTTGGAGTGAACACTTGCAGGCGGAGTACGAGGCTTGGTGCGAACTGGCTTTGGAACTGCAGTACACTATCACGGACCTGTCGGAAAACCTGCTCATGCTCATGGACTGCGCCTCCACCTCACATCGCCTTAACCTCGCGCTCGTGCATCTGATAAGAGTGGAAGAATTGAGAGTGGTGGACATCAGGAAGGTGATGGTGGTGCTTGATAAGAACGAGGAGACTATTCGCACAGCAGCTGAGTTGCTGCACGTGAATGTGAGGCGGGCGAAGGCCTACTCGAGCGAATCAGAGCAGGTTCTTCAGTGGCTCAAACAAGCGGAAAGTCTGCACCTCTTGTCCCAGGAAGTGGCGGCAGCGAGAGAGAGGCGTCTGCGCTCAGCCTCGGAAGTGCTGGCGCAGCGCACTGCCGCAATCACAGAGGTAAGTGCTCTGAGTGCAGGCAAGTAGTGTAGTTCCTCCAATATATGGCAGTGCGCTACCTTACGCAGCGCAGGGTGGTGGTTACTGGTCTCGGTCTGCTCACTCCAGTGGGAGCGAACTTGGAAGACTCGTGGAACGCAGTTTGCTCCGGACAGAGCGGCGTGCGGGCACTGACCAGTGCAGACCACCCTGACTTCCCCAAGCTCGGCACCCCAGCCATTGGCGCCCGAGTAGTGGAAGGGTTCCAAAAAGACCACTGGATGCAGATGATTCCCCACACTAAGAACCTCTTCAATGCCTATGCCACTTGCACAGCGACTGAGGCTCTGGCCAATGCAGGGTGGGCTCCTGAGAAAGAGACGGACCAAGTACGCACAGGTATTGTGCTGGGCACTGGGCTGGGCAGTGTGGCTTGCGCTCTAGACAACCAGCAGCGCATAGACGCCAAGGGATATGCCCACATGGACAGACTGGGAGTGCTCAAGGTCCTGCAGAACCTGGCTGCAGCCGGCATTTCTCTGCAGTTCTGCCTCAAAGGACCCACGAACACGGTCTCTACAGCCTGCGCCTCTGGACAGTCAGCGATTGGGGAAGCATTTCACTACATTCAGCGTGGGGATGCGGATGTGATGATTGCAGTGGCAGCCGAGCACTCAGTCATCCCCTTCGTGCTGGCCGGCTTCAGCAAAATCGGGGCTTTGAGCAGAGAAACCGCAGAGCCAGAAAGGGCCAGCTGTCCTTTCGACGCCCGCAGAAGTGGCTTCGTCATCGGAGAAGGTGCAGGGGCGATGATCCTGGAAGACCTGGAGCACGCTTTGAAGCGAGAAGCACGCATTTATGCGGAAATACGCGGGTACGGGTGCTGCTCCGAAGGCGAACACCTGACCAAGCCTCGGGCTGATGGAGAGGGTGCGTACCGAGTGATGATGACAGCGCTGAGACAGGGAGGTCTGAGTGCTGAGCATGTGGGGCTGGTCAATGCTCACGCTACTTCCACAGAGGACGGGGACGTGGCGGAGGCTGCAGCCATTGGCAGGGTCTTTCAAAGTTTGAAGCCGGTCGTTACGGCCAATAAAGGCAACTTCGGACATCTGATGGGAGCTGCAGGACTGGTAGAGGCGGCCTTCACAGTCCTGTCCATTAGCACAGGAGTGATTCCGCCGATTCTGAACCTGAAAGAGCCTGTCGCGGACTTGGCCTACGCAACCCATCTAGTGAGAAAGCCACTCGAAGCAGCACTGTCGAACTCCTTCGGCTTCGGAGGCATCAACACAAGTCTTCTCTTCTCCAAGTACACCCCTAGCTCCTAATCTGGCCCATCATAATGCGAAGGTGCATCTCCGCACTGAGGAGACTCAACGCAGAGATGAGGTACGAAGAAGTGGTGAAGCTGGGCGAGCCGTACAAGAGTGCGGAGGACAGGGAGGAGTACAGACATGCAGTGCAGCAGCTGGCTGTGAGGAAGGTGCTGCTGCAGCGGCAAGGAGTCGAGCCCACCAGAGGAGCCACGCCTAGTGAGGCAGTGCATGTGGAACTTGCGCAACAGCAGGCCAAGACGGACCAGAAGGTGGCTTCTTCCTGGTACTCCAGCCTGGCCAATGCCTTGTTCCTAGGAGCTTTCAGCTATGTAGCTACGAAGCTGTATCGGTCCTCTGTGAACCAAGTGCCTGTCAAGGAAGTCCTGCCGGAGACTGTGACTACCAAGTTCTCAGATGTGCAGGGCATGGACGAAGTGAAGGCGGAACTGGTGGAAGTGGTGGATTACCTCAAGGACAACAAGAAGTACCTGGACTTGGGAGTGGCGCTGCCCCGCGGACTACTGCTCACAGGGGAGCCAGGCACAGGGAAGACTTTGATGGCTCGGGCCATTGCGGGGGAGGCGGGCGTAAAGTTCTTCTACGCCTCTGGGTCTGAGTTCGAGGAAGTGTACGTGGGTCTAGGTGCCAAGCGCATTCGCGAGCTTTTCCGAGAGGCCAAAGCCAATGCTCCTTGCGTGGTCTTCATTGATGAAATCGACTCTATCGGGGGCACTCGCAAAAGTGAGCAATATGCTGCTAGTCGCCAGTCACTAAACCAACTCCTCGTGGAAATGGACGGCTTCGATCGAAAGGACAATGTAGTGGTAATCGCAGCCACAAATCTCCCAGACATATTGGACCAGGCCTTGAGGCGTGCAGGCCGGTTTGACAAAGAGGTGCATATTATGCCTCCTGACCGGAAAGGCAGAGAGGCCATTCTGAGAGTGTATCTAGCAAAGGTGAAGGTGGAGGACGAGGTGGACGTGCAGTACTGGGCCAGTCTCACCACAGGCACCACTGGAGCTGACCTCGCCAACTTCGTCAACACAGCCGCGCTGCACGCTATCAAGGCCTCGCGCCCTGCCTGCGCCAATGCAGACTTCTCATTCGCTCTGGACCGTCTCTACGCCGGCATTGAGAACCGAACCTTGCTGTCGCCTCAAGACAAGCTCGCAACTGCTATCCATGAAATCGGACACGTGCTAAGTGCATTGTTGACTCCAGGCAGTCAGAAGCTGCACAAGGTGACGATCTTATCGAGAGGACAGGCCTTGGGCTACACTGTGTTCTTCCCACATGAGCGCCACATGCAAACAAGTCTCAAGCACACCTTCGCGGAGTTCGATATAGCCATGGGAGGCCACACAGCCGAGGAACTCTTCTACGGGGAAGGCGAAATCAATACTGGGTGCACTCAGGACATGCGCACTGCCACCAATGAGGCTTACAGACATGTGCGAGGGGGCCTTATCAAGGACTCCACAGGTCTGGGCAACACTCTCAGAATCGAGCACTTGGGCCCCGAGTACATGAACGAGGTGGACCACACAGTCAGGAAGTTACTGGATAAAAGCGCAGGCAGGACGCAGGCAAAGCTAGGGAAGCACAAGGCACTGATCCAAGCACTGGCCGAGCAACTCGTGGAGAAGGAAAGTCTCACCTTCGAGGAAATCAAGCAGTTTATCGAGGCCTTTTACTTGCGCCAACCTGAAGCTTTAGCCGCCTTCGTAGGTCTGCGTCTCTAACTGCCCTTTAGGCCTAGGTTTAGCGATGGAAATGGCGAAAGTTCCTGATACCCCCAGGTCCGCGCCGCTGAGGAGGTCAGACCTGTCGCTAACTTCGGCCCTGTCTTCCAGGTCCAGCACCTTCCGGAGTGTGCTGAGTTCGAAGAGTGTGAAGGCGAAGTCCCTGCCGAAGTTCCTTCGAGAGGAGCGCAAGGAGTGTGCGCCTGTGCTATCGCTGCCCTTCGGCCCCGCCGCTACCGATGTTCTGGGAGCACTGCACAGTGCAGAGGAAATGAGTCTGCTCACTTCCCACTTCTCCACCATGTCTCCCAGGTCTATGTTTTCCCAAATGGCTCCACCGAAGCCCTTTCGTGCGTCTCGGGACATGGCCGCAGAGCTGCAGCGCAAGAAAGAAGCCCGAATAGAGGAGTTGCTGGAGACTCTCAGTGAAGAGCTGGACGCCAGTGAACTGCTGTTCACTATCAAGGAGCAGACCTTCACGAGAGCGGAAATGAGGAAGTTGGTCAAAGGGGAAGTCACGAGGAAGGTGATGCAGGCGTACTTCAAGCACCTCAACCATGAAAACCGCAAGTCGCTAGACATACAGAGCGTCAAGATCTTCAGTATCGTCTTCACTCAAGAAATATTCGGAAAAGGCAGGGCCGCTGCCCTTCACTCCCGCGCAGACCCACTGAAATACGAGTAAGGTCTACGCAGCCTGCTGCTGTTCCCTATCTTTGTAGGGTACTGGACGCTAATGGTCGTCAACAACCGAGAGCGCTCCGTCCTCTATCTAGACCCACTCAAGCGATACAGCTACATGGACGGACTGCTTTCAGCCCTGCTCCAGTTCCTGAAGGCTGAACTCGTGCACCACCTCCACAAACGTATCGAACACACTGCCTGGCGAGACGTCTTCTACCGTGAGAACCCGGAGCAGCACCGCTTTCCCCAGTGCGAGTCTACCCTCTACGTCCTCAAACACGCTGCCTGTCTGTCGCAAGGCTCTGACCGCTCCATCACTAGTGCAGACCTGCAAGACATGCATCCAGCACTGTTCAGAGCAATAGGACAGCTGGGACTGAGCTAATAGGCTAATAATGCTGGACTTCTCAGGTGCTCTGCTGGGCAAACAGACCAAGCGGCCTAGAGAGCTGCCAGCGAAACAGGCGCCCAAGCCCTCAGCGAAGCCTCAGAAGAAGAAGGCCAGCCGCCTCCAGCGCTTCCAAGGCGGAGTGTTTCGCTGGCTCAACGAACAGCTGTACACCCAAGAGAGCAACCACTCACTCGCACTCTTCGCCAGCAACCCTGACTACTTCGCTCAGTACCACCGAGGCTTCCAGCAGCAACAGGCGGTTTGGCCAGTCAAGCCACTGGAGTGGGTGAGGGCAGAAGTGGACAGCAGAGACACAGGAGAGGAACTTGTGTTGGCTGACTTGGGGTGCGGAGAGGGACAGTTGGCCTGCGACCTGCAGAGTCGACCTAACATCACAGTGCACTCCTTCGACTTGTTTCAGGCTGCTCCGCATGTGACAGTGGCAGATATTGCGCACTTGCCTTTGGGAGCAGGCACTGTGGATGTCGCGGTTTTCTGTCTGTCGTTGATGGGAGCGAACCATGTGGAGTTCTTACGCGAAGCTCGGCGCGTTCTGAAGCGGAAGTAAGAGCCACATAGAGGCGAAGTCCTAGTGGCTGAGGTGGAAAGCCGCATTGCAGACTTGGCACAGCTCAAGTCAGGACTTAGGGCTCTAGGACTGCGAGTGGTCAGTGAGGAGGCCAGAGGTTACTTCCACACCTTCACACTGCACAGGTGCAAAGCGAAGGGAGAACTGCCGGAGAAGCTGTTCACTGCATGCAGATATAAGCCTAGGTGAGTGGAATAGCTGCCAGTTCAGTAGACGACACTAGTGCTATTGCGTCTCCTTGGGCTCTTCGGGCCAATCCACAGCCCAAGGATTCGGCTCTTCCTGTTGCTTGTAGTACTCAGCCACCTTCGCTATCTTCGCTACTTCCTCCACATGGCAATCTCGGATATGAGTCTCCAAGTCCACTGCCTGTCTGAAGACGTGCAGAGCATCGTACGGACACACGGAAAACAAGTGGCCGGACTTGCGGTAGTCTGGACACTTCAAAATATGCCACATCAGTTTCTTCGGAGAGGTGTAGTGGTCATTGCCTTCGAGAGAGTAAGGGCAGCGCACTTGCTCAGACTGCATGGCTTCACTAGGCTCCGGGTCACTGCTGTCCTCTGTGTCGGGAGCGGGGCCGCGCAGGTAAGCCCAAATTCCGCCCATATCTTTACTAATACTAGGCCTACTTCACATCCTTAAAGATGGACTTGAACTCTTGGAAGTTGATGAGGTTGTCGGAGTCTTGGTCGAAGGGCAGCAGCAGTGCGCGCAGCTCCTCGGCAGAGAGACTTGACCCCATGTTCGTCATCGCGGAGTGCATTTCCTCGATCGTCAAGAAGCCGTCATCATCCCGATCAAAGCGTTTAAAGGCCAGGAACAAAGTTTTGTCGTTGAGCACTTTCTGGTAGTTGATAGCCGCGACCAAGAAGTCAGTATAGCGCACAGTTCCATTCTCACTTGGAGCGATTTCGTCCAGCAGACTGGACAGACTCTGGGACTCCAGTCCTCGGCCCTGCAGAGCAGCCTTCATCTTCGCAACACTGAGCAAGCCGGTCTTCTCCAGGTCCAAGGCTCTGAAGGCCTGCTACGTAACCTCTCACCGTCAGTTCCTCGATGTCTTTCGGAGAAATGTACTTCACCACAGTGCGCATCATTTCCCTCTGCAGCTTCTTCGTGGGCTTGGTTTGGCCCAGAGACTGAATGGCTGCAGTGGGAGACATCGTGTCTACTCGGTGCGTGACCCAGGGGTGTTGCAGTACACTGAGTAGGTCGAGTCGAGACTGCGGCCTGACTACGATCAGTTTCTTGATCAAGTCCTTGGCGGCTGGAGAAACTGTGCTCCAAATAGGTGTTCTGAAGGTGAAGTCCGCTCCCATGATGTGATAATACTGAGCCGACTCTTCAGCGTCGTCAAACGGCAGTTCTCCTGACAGGAGGTAGTAGAGGATGGCGCCTAGTGACCAGATGTCGCACTCCTTCCCCACTTTGCCTTGAATTACCTCAGGCGCCATGAAGCTCGTGGAGTGGCTGAAGGTAGCAGCAGTGTTGGCCAGCTGCACGAAGGTCATGTCACAGAAATCCACTATCTTGAATTCTGCGTCTGCCTCAGGACTATGGAAGAGGATGTTTTCGGGACGCAAGTCACGGTGGCACAGGCCCATGGTGTGGATGTGGTGCACTGCAAGCACCAGTTTCTCGAATACACTTCTCGTGTCTTGCTCGCCCATCAGTCCTTTGGTGGCTATGCGTTCACTGAAGTTGCCGCCTGTGCACATCTCAGTCACGATGTGCAGAAAGCGCTGGTCTTCGAAGGTTTCGTAGTAACGGAGGATGTTCGGGTGGTCGAGAAGTCGAAACAGAGTCAGTTCTTGTCTAAACACTTGCAGGTCAGTCTCCACCGCAGACTTGGGCACTGACCGCACTGCCACTTGCGCACCTGCATTCAGCGTGCGTAGACAAGTCGCTGTGCGCAGAACCCCGATAGACCCGTGGCCGATGACTTTCCCCAACTGGTAGTACTTCTGAATGCCTGAGTAAGGTTCACTGTCTGTGATCACTGCTGATTGAGGCAACTCGTTCATGGCTGACTTCACCTGCATCGAGGCACTCGGACGTTCGTGAGAGACGCAGAAGCCCATTTTACTCAGTAAGGCTTAACTGTAAAGCAAGTTGAAGCACTGCCTCAATGTTAATTTCCTCGACCGCGTGCACTGCTGGCAGTCCTCGAAGAACTGTTCGGACCTTCTTAGACTCAATGTTAAAGTCAGGTCTATTGGTAAACTAGCGCGCCTTGTCTCTTTTCCTTTTGGGCTGGGTTTCCACCTCTAAGCGGACCAACTCAACCTGCTTCCTCATTCCAGCGAGACTCATTTCGCTAGTTCGCAGGTCAGCCTTTGCATTGGTCAGGAGTTGAGTCGCCCCTTCGAGCTGTCTGTTGAAACTCAAACGAGCTTCGCAGCCTGCAGACCTGAGAGCAGTGCAGTGGCGTTGTCTGCTTTTCAGGTCCGCCAGCAGCTGTGCCAGCTGACTTTCTAAATTTGTCTCTTGATTCTTTCCTGTCCGTTGCTCCTCCTCTGTCTCATCCCGCAGGGCCTGCAGCTCCCTCGTCACTTTCTGGTATCTCTGTCGCACACTCTCTGCCTCAGTGAGCAGCAACTTCAACTTGTTTTCTTCCTGTTGCTTCACCTGCTTCATTCGCCTCTTTTCGTGCTCCACCTGACTGTTCAATGTCTTCAACTCGTTTTGGACGTTTGTGAAGTTCTGCATAAGAGCGCTCATGGGCAAGTCGCACTTGCTAATATGAGACAGTTCTCTGCGAAGCTGTGGAATGCGGTTGACCTCATGAAATTTGGCGTTTCCAAGTAAGTTGCTGCGAATTTCAGCCACGTACTTGAAGCTAATGGAGTTGTTTTCGATAGTCAACTTGGTCATTTTCCTGCGAACTCGGGTAAGGTTCACTAAGAGCGCGGCACCTCTGTCCCGGATGTCGTTGCCCTTGAGGAGCAGCTGGGCCAGACTAGTGTGTGTCCAGATGGCTTCACACAGGACGGCCACTGCGTCATCACTGAGACGAGTGTTGGATAGGTCCAGTTGCTTGAGCGCGGAGTTCTTCTTGAGTCCTGCAGCCAGCGCAGTGAAGTGTTCCTGCTGGTCACTCGTTCCCAAGGCATTCTTCGCGAGCACCAGAGTTTCGAGGCTGTGGTTTCGCCCCAAGCCTTGCCCTATGGCCATCATCCCGTTGCCTCGCAGGCCACAGTCTGAGAGGTCTAAATGCCGCAACTGCGAGTTATCACACAGGAATCCAGCCAAAGCGGGGTTAGGTGCATCTCCTATCGCATTCCTGGACATCAAGAGAGTGTGCAGTTTCATGTTCCGGGATACAGCGTCGAAGACTACTTCCGAACCCACGAAGCCGAGGCGAGAGTCAGAGATGTCGAGCAGGCGGAGGGGAAAGCGGTCAGACGTGCTGAGGGAACTGCACAGCACTTCCACTCCTTCCCGACCCAGGGGGTTGCCTGCCACACTGAGCCGCATCAACCGAGACTGAGGCAGCAACTTGCACAGGGGCAGCAGCGTCTTCCCTCGAATACCGTTTCGACTCAAGCCGATTTGCAGCAAGGAGCGGTTGGAAGCCAGTCCTATAGCCACTGCCTCCAGTCCCTCTCCGATAGCTGTGCCTGACACATCGAGAGCTACGAGAAACTTGCTACGCCTGAGCAAATCTCCCAAGGCCAGGGCTCCTTCCAAAGCAAGGCGATTCCTGTGCAAGCCTTCGTGAGAAGAGAGGTCGAGGCTGATGAGGGACTCGTGGCAGCTGAGAGCGCGCAGGACCTCGGAGAGGCCTTCGGGACTGAGGCTGTTGCTGCTAAGGTCCAAGTGAATGATATTCAGTGCTTTGGAAAGTGCCTTTGCCACTTGCACAGCTCCCTTGTCTCCGAGTTCATTTTTCCCCAGGAGCAACTGGCAGAAGTGAGGGTTGTTGCGTATGCACTCAGCCACAGCTTTGCCGGTCCTTGGACCCACTCCCGACTCAGTGAAGTCCCACACACGGCGCCTCAGCTGCTTGCAGCAGAAGTCCACGAAGCGACGCTGCTGGAGTGACATGAAGGGCAGGCGGAGGTCAGCACACTTAGCTTCGTAGATGAGATGCAACTGCACTTCCGACACACCTTCGATCAGGTCATTGGCTTGGGTGGTGAAGCTGCGGCTCAGCACTGGAGTCGAGGCCTTGGATTTATGGTTGGCCCTGCGCTCTGGCAGCTTGAATCCTTCTTCCCCCAATGTGCAGCTTTTCACACTGCGATGCTTGCCTCTGGTCTCATCTTCACGAAGAGGTGGCAGTTCCAATAGCGCTGACCTTAGCTTTGTCCAGGACTGAGTTATACTGCTATTCATAAGTATGACGAAGCATTGAATTACTCGCTTCAAAAGCAAACTTTGTTGGATGAGAGTCGAATATTTCGAAAGATTTATAATTGCGAAGAGAAAAAAGTGGAAACAACAAAGAAGACAGCATGAGCAGGGAAGGTGGCAATAAAATGAGGACCAAGAAGATAGCTCTGCCGCAGCCCTCCTACTGCCAAGCTCCTCCCACCCGCCTTGGACAAACTCGCAATCTGGGTCAAGTGTGGATCGGCCGAGGTGGCTGTTTTAATTAGCTCTCTCAACTCTTTCCTCAATCCTATGTGGCTACTACGAGTTCGTACGGACGACTTTCCCGCTAGCCGAAAGCGGAAATGTACAAAAGGCGCTTTGCATGGACAGGACTGAGCACTGTGACACTTGCACTGACTATGCAGCTGCGGGCCTTTGGGAAGGTGGTGGGCAGTAGGCCTGAAGATGTGCCGCCTTTCTAGGGCTTCTCTATGTCAGATACGAATATAACCGTCCAAATGCATTTTTTCCTACCGGAAAAACCAGGGAGTGCGTATGTCATACAAATTAGCCTCTGTCTACTCGCGCTTTGAGTTCTTTTAAGTCCCCAGCCAAAGACCAGCCGGGAAATTGAGTATTGTCTCGAGTGTGGGATGAGAAGAGCGGAGTTGTTCTGCACTGACCCTGAGACTTTCCTTTGTGAGCAGTGCTTACCCAACCACTGCTCGAAGAAGCGCTCCAGAACAGGTCACCCGACTTGGCCAATATCAGATCTGCTCAGCTACAAGG
>Ga0247837_1000168_pt1 | contig 127067 bp, 115 predicted proteins | sample LaCtaG_2_FD_187115 | JGI IMG/M metagenome (GOLD analysis project Ga0247837, IMG submission 187115) | Freshwater microbial communities from meromictic Lake La Cruz, Castile-La Mancha, Spain - LaCruzMarch2015_14.5m | ecosystem: Environmental > Aquatic > Freshwater > Lake | place: Spain... | reverse complement strand
ACACTCAGCTGGGCTTTTCCGTTTCCGTTCTTGGCTTCAGAGCTTATACACTCTCAGTCAGTGCACGCATATAGCACAAGCATTAGTGTGGACTTTCCTTCGCCTTGTCTCAGTGGAGATATCTGCGACATTGTGCTGCCTAAGCCAATAGTCACTGTTTCACTATTTGTCCAGGCACCTGTATAGGCAGACCCAACAGTGTAGTTCATGCGGAGCAGTACTTCTGCTCTTTCCTTCATGATTGTAAATAGTTCCTCGAATGCATTGCCACACGTCAGCAATACGATAGTGGCCAGTACCTACTCTGGGAAAAACTCTTCTAAGGAGCCTAGACTAACGGAACAAGCAAAAGAGAGAGCAAAGGAATTGCCAACAGCCACCATAAGCAGTAGAAATCCTCATTCAGTTTACGCTTCTCATGGTAGTGCTACATCTACACAATAAAACTGAAGTAGCATCTATGCCGTTCTCATTATTGAGACATTGCGGAGGAGTTCTTTAGTCGTGTTTACCCACTGTCTAGCTCTCTGAGAGTTTCCGCTCCTTAAGAAAGTAATGTTTGAGAGAGTGTTGTTCTAAATAAGGAGTATCAGTAGAGAAAGGTTGAGAGGCTGTGGTGTTATGTCTAGTTGCTTCCTTTACATTTTAAACATTATCCTCCATTTTTCATAGCAGTGCTCTCATGTTCAATTTTTCCCTAACCCTCTTTCGAATATATATTAACCCAAATGACGCCGAGTGCAATTGCCTTGACATGCTTCTACCTACCCAAGATTAGGCCGAACTACTTCTTCCTCTCGCCATTCTCCTGCTTCAATATTGAGCGCAAACACTTTGATGCTTGAGTTGTCTAGTGCATACACGACAAGTCCGACACAGGCTGTTGGATTAGAAGGAAAACGCGCGGCTATTGGCAGCTTCCCCAATTCCTCATAGTCCCCACTTTTCATGCTAAGTCTGAAAGTGTTGGCTTTCTCCCCGCCTTGCATGCCTCCCAACATCAACACGTACTCTTCTCCGAGAAAGACTATGCCCGGCATCGTCCTCGGAGCTGGCAGTCTAATTGTCAAGTTGATCCAGCGAAATCCTTGCATCTTTTCAATGCTCGTCAGAGCCCGGTTCTCCTCGTCTTCCCCACCAAAGACGTACACAGAGGACAGGTAGCCCACCATGGTGTGGCTGTCTCTAGGGATGTTGAGGCCTGGCAACTGTATCCAGCGCTCCCCGTCGAACTGCTCGCAGGTCGAGAGCGGAGGTCGGTCTTCATCGTCTTTCCCGCCGGAGACGAACAAGTGGTCATCAATTGCGGCTATGCCGTGCCAAAACCTCCCGAACAGCAGTGGCTGCAGCTTCCTGGCTTCCATCAGTCCCAACTCCAGCTCTACGACTTGCCTCAGTTGGTTCATTCCGCCTGTGATTATCGCTGCTTCGCCCCAGAGAGCGACTCTCGCACTTCCAACAAAGTAGTCGCTGAGCACTTTGCGCAGCTCCAGCCGTGCAGAGGAGAAGATGTAGGCTCGATTGAACTTGGCAGGAATGGTCATGAGAACTACTTGCTGGTTCAGAGGCTGGCGCCGAGCTGCGCCTTTCTGTCGCAAGTAGATGGTCAGTCCTTGTAAGGGACTGCGCTCCAGAGCGACTTGGAACGAAATTTCATCATCAATGAGGCACTCTTCGTTGTCTTCGTCCAGGTAAATCAATTCCTCAGCACTGCCGAAGCTGTAAGACGTCGCCAACATGTCCACCAGGTCTTGGAATCTTCCCGACGGTCGAAATAGCTTCCTCGGTCGTTCGGGATGCACTATCGTCACCAGCACTTGCTGCATAAGAGTACAATGGATGAAGTGCTTACTCTAAATACACACAGTCTGTCTATGTGGCGATGCTCTTTACCGAAGCACACTTGCACTGAGCTTCTGAGTGGAAACTGTATGTGTTAGGCTTGGCTGCGTACAGGTTAATAAGTGGAGCGGAGGCGAAGGCGCAAGCAGCATTAGTGGTCTAGTGGTAGAATACATCGTTGCCATCGATGTGACCCGGGTTCGATTCCCGGCTGATGCATTTTTGTGGGGACATTAACTAGCTGTCTTGAAGCGGTAGAGCGTATTGTAGAGGTCTTTCATGGACCAGGTGCATGCTTCCCCCAGTTCCTTCATCAGTTTGTCCTGGATCTTGGCAGGAGTGTCGCCCCGCAGGTACTCCTCAATCGCCCTCTTCTTGACTTCCTCAGGGATCTGCCTGTGTTTGGAGGTGCGCAGCACTTCCTCGGGCTGCAGCAGTTCGTGCGTGTGGGTGAGTCTGCGGGTGGACAGCAGCCACCTCTCCCCCTTCTTCCTCAGGATTATGTGGCAGCGACACATGCTTTTGATGCTGGCGCGGTTGCGTCTCTTGGTGATGTCGGAAACCTTGCGGTCGCGCTTCTTGCCCCGCGAGGAGCAGGCGAACTCTTGGTAGACGTCTTTCTTGCTGTTGCCCTTGCAGATAGTGAAGCCTGCGCGGGTGGCGTACTCTGCGAAGGCGGCTTCTGCCTGTTCCAAGGTATCGAAGTCCAGACCTTCGCGGATTCCCTCGCAGCTGACGTTGGGCTCGACTTCCGCATGCTTCGACTCCACCTCACTTTGCTCGTCAGACCCATTCAGATACCTCGAAAGACTCAAAGGGTCTTCCTCCTTCTTCACTTCCGCAGCATGTGGAAGGGAGAGTTTGGTCTCTACTGGAAGCAGTGAGTTCACAGTAGGCGCCTTGTAGTCGACTGCTAGTGTGCGGAACCCTGCCAAAGCGTCAGATACGTGCTTGGATAGCCGGTCCTGGTCAGTCCTTGTGAGGTCTGTGTGGGCAGTACCAGTGCGCAAGGCGGAGATGTCCCCGGGAACACGCAGGAGTGCGATGAGGCAGTTGACGTTCTCTGCGAGAGAGGCAAGGGCCTGCGCTGGCGTGAGGAGGGCGGGAGGCAGGGAGTGAATATTGGATGAAGCAAACCAGTTCATCTTAGGTGCTAAGGCTTTAGCATGACCTAGGAACGCTCTCCAAGTCCGTCCAGCTCCTACCCAAGGAAGAGACCTAGAACCACTGTAGCAAGTGCCTGCTGCCCATAGTTTCAGTCCGACTACATAGATGAAGACTTTCTGTGAAAGAGTGTTTACAAATCCAGGCGCCGCATCGATTGAATACCTATGTATTCTGCAGGTGAAATATGAAAAGCGGACTGTGGGCTCTGCTGGTCATAGTCGAGGCTTGCAGCCAACACTTCGCCTACCTCTCAGGCCACGGCACAGAGGTAGATCGTGGGGGCTACAGCACTCCTGCAGTATGGACTTCTATTAATGGAACAGTATTCCTGGGGCTGCAAATGTGTGGGAGTCCAATAGCTTATCAGTGGGCACCTATGTCTTCTTTCACAAAGCTGCTCTTCCCGCTTGGATGCTACCTCGAATAACCAAGGCTACACTGTCTATAATGGTCGATGATAGCTATGTAGCCAAAATGAACGGCGTAGTGGTGGGCTCTGGCGGACTTGGCACTGTTTACACTCATGAAGTCCCACTGAATCTACTTCTCGGGTGTGACTCTTCGAGCTACAGTGAAAACCTGCTGGTGATGAACGTTTATAACAACCCCGGATATGGCGCTTTGCTCTATCAATTGGTGATTGAGTATGTGCAGATAGTGAGTGCATCAATCCTAACATTAGTGACTGTGCACCTTTCCAATTCTTCCGACTAAATTCCCACATGCACTCAGTCCCAGCTTTGCGAAAGACCTAAGTTGTACTCGCTCACAAGCTATAAATCACATTCTGCAGGAGCATCTCCCCGTTCATGTAGATTGAGACTGCTAGTCCGAGCTTCATCTGCTCAAGCAGTTCATCCAGTTTTCAATCCGAAGGAGCTTCGTGCAAGGCAAAGGCTAGTGTTGGGCAATTCAGACTTCCCTGCTCAGTGTACCTGTGGAAGGAAGCAGCTTAGTGACAGAGACTGCCTGGGCATATATTCATTGCCTAGATCCACTTAGTGATACTCCCAGGCCGCCTAACTATGGCGGGGCAACCGCGGCATATCACTCCGAGAAAGAACGCTGCATCTTCAGAAAAGACTTCTTCTCAGCTCCACAGGAGGGAATCTTTGATACTCAAGTCTTCAGAAGACCGCCAGTTCTACTTTGTATACGAATATATTACCCTTGGCAAGCGAAGTCGGAGAAGAAGGCGCCTTCTTTCGGATGAATTGTGAATTGCGCTTCCTAATCTGTGTCACCTTTCACTTTCGAATGTAGAAAGAATGCTAGAATATGGGCGAACTTTAACTTAAGTTCTGACTAAAGCCGATTCTCACTTCAAATATCAGCATTCCATTTCCCCAGTTGTTCTCCACATCAATTCTGAACTCATTAGTCTTGCCGTACGCCAAGTAGTTCCGGAATTCGCAGGTCGTGTCATAGGCATCCACACGGTCGCACACCAACTTCCCGTTTATGTACACCCACCCACGGTAGTACAGTCTGAAGAACACTGTGGCAGAGAGCACTGTGGGCTCCATCCAAGCCTCTAGCGGGAAGTGCTCGACGAAGGAGAAGACGCCGTTAGAACGGGGAGAGCTGTCCCAAATGCACACAGCATCGTGGTAGCGCCAGTCACACTCGTAAGGGATGTAGGTTGAGGAGGTGTAGTTCTGGTTGCCGCGGTCTATTTTGGTGTCGGCGGAGGAACTGATAACGAGTTCGAAAGGGCAGGAGAGAATGAGTGCAGGGAGCAGCAGAAGAACAGAGACAGACATTTTTTACGAGGATGTGACGAATAGAAGTATCGCACTAGATAGAAGGCGGACGAGCAGTGGAAGCTAATGGCCCACTGGCTTCTTTGCTATAAAGTGCATCCATTCACTTTCAGCACAGCAATGCTGGTCCACAGCCCATCGAGACAGGCTGAAAGAGAGTATCCCCAGGTCCACCAGACCCACTTCGCCTCGGAGTCTCGCAGACAACATCTTATTCTCAAGGAAGGTAACTGCCCTAGACTTCGCTGTGTAGAGAGTGCGAGGGTCGGAAACAATGAGTTCAAACAGCCAAAAACGAAGGAAGAGATCCCACATCGGGATATTTGCATTTGCACGATGGGTATTTATCGCATAGTGTTAGATAATGCTAACGCGTTTTGTGGACTTTTCACTACTGAAGACGCTGGAGAGTTCAAACCGGTTCCTGTCAATTGCCGTCCAGAGGTCGGGCCGCTAACGAGTTTCAACGCTCTAGACAAGCCTTCCGCTTTTCAACTTGTCATTGGAAAGCAAGTGCCTCACCTGCTGTACTGTCTGATGTGCTGAAGTATAAGATAGGATTTTCATGGCTTGGTCAGGTCTTGGAAAGAAGTATATCTTATGTTGCGGAAAATAGCGCATTTGACAGCAGCGACACCCACTTGGCCTCTGAGTCTCGCACCCAATCCGGATAGAGTGCATTGGTCGGCAACACTAAACAGGCACGTACACACCAGTGCTTTGGTACAGTTGCGGGAGCCTGATAAGAGGGTGAAGCTGCTCAGGCAGCTGAGAGACAGCTGGATAAGACACATAGTCGATGCGTTCATATGCTGTATATACAAAACACAGAGTGTAAGCCTTTCACAGCAGTTACTTGTAGGACTCAGCAGTGTTCCTCCTCTTTACAGTATCTGCCAATATATCCCTCTAAATGGCTTGCTGCTGATTTTCGTTTGGAGAATCTGAGAAGGTGTTGCTGAAGGCAATACAAACTAAATCCAACTCCGATTTCCCATTTTCCCCTTTCGAATGTAGAAGTATGCTTAGCTGTTCTGACTAAAGCTGACTATCACTTCAAACATCAGCATTCCATTTCCCCAGCTCTGCGCCTCTATTCTGAACTCATTATCCCTGCCGTAAACCAAGTATTTCCGCATTTCGCAGGTCATCTCCGAATTCCAGTCCCCACACGCCAGCTGTCCGTTCATAAACACCCGCCCATAGTCGCGCACTTGGAAATACACAGTGGCTGAGACCACTGTAGGCTCCATCCAAGCCTCAAGCGGGAAGTGCTCGACGAAGGAGAAGACGCCGTTAGAACGGGGAGAGCTGTCCCAAATGCACACAGCATCGTGGTAGCGCCAGTCACACTCGTAAGGGATGTAGGTTGAGGAGGTGTAGTTGTGGTTGCCGCGGTCGATTTGGGTGTCAGCAGAGGAGCTGAGGACCAGTTGGAAAGGACAGGCGAAGGCCAGTGCAGGAAGCAGCAGAAGGAAGGCGGCCATTTATATGCACAAGTAACCCCGTTTGCCCCATTGAACAACAATTAGGGAAGTTCCTGGAGATGCAGGTCGGCCCTAACTACAGAGCACTTTGCTGTAAGGAATCTAATGATATTTCGCTGTGAGAGGTTTTTGTATACCGTACTCTGAGACTTGAGAAGCGTAGCATTCTCTTAGTTCAACGGGAAAAGGAGCAACAACGCTTGTACTGTCTGTGCTTTTGACTGTGTTGTCATCCTTATTTCTACGTAAAAGTGAATTCAATGGATATAGCAGTCCATCTATAAAAACAGGGTTCTCAGTCATCACATACGCTTCCAACAAGTTCTTTAAAAGAAAGCTATTGAACCGCACTTCCAAATAGTCATCCACAACTAGTCTACCGCCTGCATCACAAAAGAGTCCACAAAGCGAAAAGTCCTAGTGGTTCAGTCAGTCGTCCACCACACCCACTGAACCCAGTATGAACTCAAGGCACTGGGACAGGGGAAAGTGGGAGTGAGTAAGCTGCTGCCTGAGTCGAATTGGGTGCGAGTGCCGGAGAGAAGAGTGTCGCTGGTGACACTGCACTGGGAGATGGTGAGAAACGAAAGGAACTGCAGAGCCACATTATAATTGAGTGTCAGTTCTACCCTGGTACGGGGAGGGCTCTCAGGACATACGTCTATTTCAAGCGAATCCCCTCTCCCTGTCAATTCTACTGTGGTCAAGAACTACTAGGAACTCTAAAATGTGAACTCGAAGCGGTATAAAATCCCTTCAATGTACGCCGGAACTTCCGACATCACGTACATTTCGAGCAGATTTGGTACACAGCTTCATTGGCTCCTCGGACCTTCGCTGTCACGTCGTATTCTAAAAAGGCGTCATCATAGTACACCCTCACTTCAAAGACCTTCAGCATGTGCCCATTGAACACTACTCGGAAGAAGTCGTTCGCTGTGATTTTCAGTCTAGCGGCAGAAAGGCGATTTACAGCCCATTGCGGCATTACAAATACATCCACAAACCGAAAAGTGCCAGTGACCCAGGTAGTAGTCAACTACACCCATTGCGCCTCAGGGTCACGCACCCAGGCAGGCCACAGCACTGCAGCAGGTAGGACCAGTGCAGGGGTGTACAGGCCTCCGGAGTCGTAAAGAGTGCGGAGGCCGGAGAGGAGAGTGTAGTGGAAGAGACAGGAGAGGGCCAGGTGAAGTCGGCAGACTTGGAGAAGCCACATTTCCGCGGAATTTGACTATTTTTAGGAAAAGGTAAAGTCGAAACGATAGATAGTCCCTACAAAAATGGGAGAGGGCTGTGTTTTCCGCAGTCCTCATCTTCCCCATCAAATTATACACAGAAAGGCGCTATCGTACCATGTCCAACTTCAAAGTCCTTCAACATTTCCCCGTTGAACACCACTTTGAAGAAATCGTCTCATGTAATTTTGAGCACAGCAGTACTCACTCAGCTAATTCCCCATTCAGGCAAAAGGAACGAATCCACAAAGCGCCAAATCCCTGGGATCCAAAGAAGAGAGCTCCACGCCCACCTGGCTTCAGTGTCTTGCTGCCATGCTGGACAGTAAGAAGAAAGGCCCACAGCACAGTTGGCGTCAACACACCTGCCTCTTGGTCATATTGAGTGCGTGTGCCTGAGCAAAGACTGTAACTGCTGGCGCAGCTGAGAACTTCAGTCACCAGCAAACACCACAGTTGGTGATTTGCATATCTACAATTGTTGGCCTATTTCCATAGACTCGGCGAATTAGGACTAGTTGAATGTAATCTCCACTCGATAAAGCACTCCTTCCCAAACTCCATCAGATGTGACTTCCATCTCCAATATATTAAATGCATATTCAGAATGGCTCGACCCTCTCAGTTTGTCCTTCAAGTTCGCCACTAAGAAGGTGTGGTGGGGTATATAATCCGTGTTGATGAGTACTACTCCATTAAACGTTACTTTCAAAAAGTCATCTGCTGCTATTTTCAGCACAGCTGTGTTTACTTGGTCCGCAACCCATTGCGTCAGTGCGAAGCTATCCTTTAGTTTGATAGTGTCAAGAGTCCATTGCGTGGTCCACCACACCCATTTGGCCTCTGGGTCTGTCATCCAGTTTTCCCAATAAACAGCCTGCGGCAGAACTAGCGCGGGAAGGTAGAGTCCACTTTGCTGGTCATAATACTGAGTGCGGGAACCTGAAAGAAGGGTGTAGTTGCTCAGACAGCCGAAAACCACGAGAACTCTACAGATCAGCAGTAGCCACATTTCTTTATATTCGGGTTTGCAAACTACCCAAACTGTACACGAATATAAGTGAAGTGTTTAGTTCCATTCTTATTCTGATAGCAGCGAAGGTGATATTGTAAGTAAAACTCGTAGTATCCGATTTCCTCAAATTGCAAGCTGCCATTTATAGGGATAGGCAAGAATCGAAGCAGAAGTCCCTCTGATTCCAGCCAACTGCCAGATTACGGCTGACCTTACAAGCGGACATCCCAGAAGGAGTCCAGGGAGGAGCCCGAGGACGCCTTTGCAATGTCGAAGCCCGCAAATCCCTAGTCAAGGTTCACTAAAAGTATTACGCTACACTGTGGATTTTTAGCCTTCTGTATTTTCGACTAAAGTAGAGCCACAGAGCAAATTCTCATTGAGTCTAAAGTCCAAGTCCCTTGATCCAAAGAAGAGAGCTCCATACACCCACTTGACTTCGGTGTCTTGCTGTCAATTTTGCCAATAAGAAGAAAGAGGTCACAGCACAGCATGCGCTAACACTTCTGTCATATTAAGTGAGTGTGCATGAAACCTAGGAAACCATTTACTTGTTTATGATAGAGTTGAGGATAGTAGTCGTGAGGCCTGAGCTAAACCTGTAACTTCAGTCCCCAGGAAACACACAATTGGAAGACTTGCATATCCACATCTGTTCAGTATTTCCATAGACTAGGTTAATTAGGACTGAGTGAATGTGATCTCCACTCGATAGAGCACTCCTTCATAATATCCATCGGATGTCACTTCCATCTCTATTACATTGAGCTTGTATTCAGAAGTGCTTGACCCTTTCAGCTTGTCCTTCAAGTTTACCACTAAGTAGGCTCTGTTGGGTACAGGTGGGGACATGTGTGACGTGTTTATGAGTTCTTCTCCATTAAATGTTGCTTTCAAACGGTTATCTGCAGCTATTTTCAGTATTGCTGTATTCACTCTGCTCACTTCCCATTGCGCCAGTCCGAAACCCTCCTTTAGTTTGATAGTGTTATGAGTCCATTGTGTGGTCCACCATACCCACTGAGCTTCTGGGTCTCTCAGCCAGTATGAATAATAAAAATCCTGCGGCAAAATAACGGGAAGGTAGGTTCCAATCTGCTGGTCATAATACTGAGTGCGGGAACCTGAAAGAAGAGTGAAGCTGCTCGAAAGCCATGAGAGTTCTGCAGATCAGCAGTAGCCACATTATATTCTCAAGCTATCTCGCTGGGTGAATATCTCGGATTACTAAACTAGTAACCAGGGAGAAGCTGAGGTTCAGGTAAGAACGCAACTTCTTTTGGGAATTGAAGTCACAGACTTACTCTTGTAGCTAAAGTGGATCCAGACATCCTTAATTCATAGAGGAAAGCGGTATCCTGCAATTTGAGTGTTCATTGAGCCAGTCCTACTGAGGCAATCTTCTTCATAAATTACCAGAAATTCGAACTAATTAAAATTGATATCCAATCGATAGACCAGTCCTTCAAAATTGCCGTAGGACGTCACTTTCATCTCCAAGATATTGAGCTTGTTGTATTCGGAAGCGCTTGACCCTCTTAGTTTGTCCTTCAAGTTAAGCCATGCAAAAGCAGCATAGGGTCCATTAAGCCACGTGTTTAGCAATTCCTCTCCATTGAATGTGACTGTCAAGTAGTCATCTGCAGCTATTTTTAGCACAGCTGTATTCACTTTATTCACAGCCCACTGCGCCAGTGTGAACGTATCCTTGAACTTGACAGTGTCGGTGGTGGGATAGCGAGTCCACCACACCCACACAGCCTCAGGGTCGTGAGGCCAGGTTGGATAAAGGGCAGAGGAGGGCAAAACGAGGGCTTGTTTTAGTTCGTTGCTGGTTGGGTCGTAGTAGTAAGTACGGGTGCCTGAGAGGATGGTGTAGCTGGTCAAACAGCTCAGCACACTGCCAATACCACTCATGAGGAGCAGCAGCATTGCTTTATTTCTATATATGTGTGAAAAGTCGACCTCCACTACATCGAAATACAAGCCAAGTAGTTTGCACCCATAATCTACTCGAATCGAAGCAGAGATCATCTCCCTCTGATTTCAACCAACACTCCGATTATGGTGAATGACCTACAGGCAGACCTCCCCAGTGAGGAGTACAGGGAAGAGCCCAAGGACACTGTCGAAAACGCAAGTCCTTAGTCAAGGAAGAGCCTCCGCAGCAGCGAAATTCGCCAGCTCCAAACCATAGACACGCTCCATTTGCTAATCCGAGTCTCGACACTTCACTTGGAGCGCCAAGTCCCTGAAATAGACAAGTTGAATTAGGACGAATTGAATGTGATCTCCAATCGATAGAGCACTCCCTCATAAGATCCATCCGATGTAACTTCCATCTCCAACATATTGAGCTTGTGGTCGGAAGCGCTTGACCCTCTCAGTTTGTCCTTCAAGTCTACCACTATGTAGGTGCTGTAGGGATCATAATTCGTGTTGATGATTCTACTCCATTGAACATAACTTTCAGCCAGTCATCTGCAGCTATTTTCAGCACAGCTGTATTCACTTTATTCACAGCCCACTGCGCCAGTCCGAAGCTATCCTTAAGTTTGATAGGGTCATGAGTCCATTGCGTAGTCCACCACACCCATTTGGCCTCTGAGTCGACCAGCCACTGTGAGAAATAAACAGCCTGCGGCAAAACTAGTATGGGAAGGTAGGTTCCACTCTGCCAGTCGTAATAAAGAGTGCTTTTACCTGAAAGAAGGGTGTAGCTGCTCAGACAGCCGAAAGCCAGGAGAGTTCAGCAGATCAGCAGTAGCCACATTTCTTTCTATACTAAAATCAGGGACTAGAGTTCCTAGGGCATAGCTGAGATATAGCTGCAACGGAAGAAAGTGGTATACGCAGGGCGTGCACTTCTACGACTATTCATTTCCTAGACTAGCCATTGAATGTGATCTCTATCCGGTATAGTAGTCCCTCCCAATTTGCATCCGAATAGACTCTCATCTCCAATATATTGAGCCTGTATTCTGAATCGCTTGACCCTATTAGCCGGCTCTTCAAGTCCAGCACTAGGAAAGCAGCGGAAGGAGTACTTGGTGCCGTGTTGATGAGTTCTACTCCATTAAACACCACTGTTAGCCAGTCATCCGAAGCTACTTTCAGCACAGCTGTATTCACTTGGCTCACAGCCCACTGCGTCAGTCCGAAACTGTCCTTGAGTTCATAGAGTCATGAGTCCATTGCGTGGTCCATCACACCCACTGGGCCTCTGGGTCTCTCAGCCAGACCGAGGGAACGGTAGTAGAAGGCATTACTAGGGCGTGCTCGAGTTCATGACTGACCGGGTGGTAGTAGTAGGTGCGAGCGCCTGAAAGGAGAGTGTAGTTGCTCAAACAGCTGAAAGCCACACCAATTGCACTCATAAGCAGCAGCATTCTTTATTAATTACGAAAGCATGCATCAAATGTAGACTAAGTGTTTATTTTCAATTCTCCTTTGGTCACAACCAAGAAGGAATGGTGAGTGACAGTCGCCGTAGCTGATTTCCTCGAATTACAAATGGTAATTCTAGAAATATGCAACAAATCCCTCTGATTCCAGTCAACCGCCAGATTACGGTCAATATCCTTACAGCCCCACCACAGCAGCCCTAGACAATAGAGGTCTCCCTCCAAAGGAGTGATTTCAGTGAGTCAATTGGGAAAGAAGGACTCAAATTGAGGTGAAACTCATAAATGAGGACAGTTTGTGCTCTTCTGATGAGAAAATCGACTAGAACCGCACAATTACTGCAGGGCATGCGGCCGAGGTCTGCTGAAATAGGGCGCGGAAAGCAGAAGACGCAGTATTAGCGACTGTTACTCCTCAGAAACGCAAACATTGCAATATTTCCATAGACTACTAATTAAATGTAATGTCTACTCGATAGAGCAGTCCCTCCCAAGCTCCATCAGATGTCACTTCCATCTCCAATACATTGGGCGTGTATTCCAAATCGCTTGCCCCTCTCAGTTTGTCCTTCAAGTCCACCACTAAGTAGGCGCTGTAGGGCACATAATCCGTGTTGATGAGTACTACTCCATTAAACGTTACTTTCAGACAGTCATCTGAAGCTATTTTCAGCACAGCTGTATTTATTTGACTCACAGCCCGTTGCGCCAATATGAATGAATCCTTGAATTTGACAGTATTGAGAGGCGAAGAGAGAGTCCACCACACCCACACAGCCTCAGAGTCTTGCTGCCAGCCTTGAAGAAGGGCAGAGGAGGGCAAAACGAGGGCTTGTTTTAGTTCATTACTGGTCGGGTCGTAGTAGTAAGTGCGGGTGCCTGAAAGGAGACTGTAGCTGCTCAGACAGCTCAGCACACTGCCAATTCCGCCCACGAGGAGCAGCAGCATTTCTTTATTTCTATATTCGAGATTTACGACCAGTGCACAGGCGATCTCCACTGCATCAAAATAGAAGCCAAGTAGTTTGCTTGCACCCATACTATGCTAGCTGCTGAAACCGTCCTTTTATAGAGATATGCAAAGAATCGAAGAGGAAGACTCAATTCCCTCTGATTCCAGCCAACTCTCCGACTACGGCCGAATGACCTTGCAAGCGGACCCCACCTTCGAACTCACTCCCTCGCCCTCACAGCCTCTCGTCCACATCCCCTGTGAGGAGTACAGAGATGAGGTGGAGGACGCTGTTGACACAGTGGAAGCCCGCAAGTCCCTAGTCAAGGACGAGCCCAGCCGCAGCAGCGAAGGCCGCAAGCCCCAAACAGTGGAGATGTTCCCTATGCTAGTCCGAGGCTTCGACACTTTCAAGTCAGAGGGAGTCAAAAGGAGCGATTCCACGGAGTCGATAGGGAAAGAAGGACTCAACTTGAAGGCCAGACTGAGGAATGAGGACAGTTTGCGCTCTTCTGATGATGAAATCGATGATGTCTGCACTATTACTGCAGGGCAGGTAGGTCCTGGAGTGCTGGAAACCATTGTGAGTGCGAGTGGAGAGTTAGGGCCTGAGGAAATGCTGACAATGGCCCTGGAAGAGAAAGTCACTGAGAGCAGAAGACGCAGCATTAGCGAAAAACTGGGGTTTTCAGGGAAAAAGCGGGAAAACGAGCTGATGGAACGGGCCTTAGAGGAGCTCAAAGCCCTGCAAGCGCACTACCTCAACCTGTCCGGAGACATGTAAGCACTACGCAGCAAGGGAAAAGAAGACACATGCGAGAAAATAAGGCGAGAAAGGAAGGAAGTGAATAGGAAAGTGACTGACACTGCTGAGGTTGTCACAAATCGCCTCGCCCTCGTGAGAGACGCGAAGGCTAATTTGGCTTTTCAGAGTGAGAGACTGGGCCGAGCCGTTGCTTCGAAGCTGGAAATCGTAGAAGAGAGCAAAGCTGCACTGGAAGCTGTGAAGGAGCAGGGAATTGAGCAGGAAACTAGCACCTTGGAGCAGTTTGAGCGGTGGGAAATGAGGACGGAGGAGCTGACAGAGCTGCTGTGCGGTGTAACCAAAGACAAGTTGGCAGCGAAAGAGGTGGTGGCGAGGACTGTGCCGGTACTGCCTGGACTGCAGAGGGAGCAGGCGAGGTGGAGGCAGTTGGAGGAGGTGACTGGCATTTGCTTGGAACTGCTCAGTGACAATGTGGAGTTTTACGAGAGAAATCAGGAAAGGACCACTTTCATTGTGAGGTATAAGTAGGGGGAGTTCGTAGAAGTTCTGAAGCAGCTGAAAGAATTCAGCTTCGACGCAGTGGACGCAGACCGGCGCTTTACCTCGCAAGCCACCACCGACCCTCGGCTCCTGCTGCCCTACACCCGCTCCAACCCGCAGCTTTTCCACTAGTCCTGTTTCAAATAATATGGACCTGCTGGCATACTTCACCAGGTCGCGAGAAGTGCAAAGACTCCTATCGAAATACGAAAGAGCGGAGTGGCCGAGAGTCCTGAAGGGAGTGCTGCTCTACGGCTACCACGTGCTCAGGGCACAGAAGGAAGAGGGACTCTCCGTGAGTGAGTTAGAAGCCAAGGTGAGGAAGAGCGGGCGCTGCATACAGGTGGAAGACCAGCTGCTGCCCACACTCAAACAGCAACTGCAAGATGTGAAAAGCGAACTGCAGCATATCAGTCTGTCCCTAGTGAATGCCCCGGACTCCACTCCCCCGAACCCTCCTGTCCAGCTTCAAACTCCCAGTATCCACCCAAAGGCTCCTGAGAATGATGAATATCGGAAGGGATTTCCTGCTTCCAAACAGCCAGGGAAGCGCACACTTATCTTTCGAGACACGACTCCCCCGACTCTCCGGCCAGGACTCGCGAACTACAACGTTGTGATGAGGTCAAACGACCAGTGGGGGCCACAGTGGACTGGAGAAGACTACAAAGAAGAGATCTACCCCAAGTGGTGGCTGGAAATGGGGAAGATGCAGGCGGGGGCTGGGCCCATAGGCAAGATCACCCAAGACCCTGCGCCTGTGATCACTCCTGACGAATGTGTCTCTTTCCGCCCTGCACTGACTCTTGCAAGGCCAGCTCCCCAGACTGAGCCCTACAGACCAGAGGAAGAGGAGGAAGCAGAGGAGGAAAGTGTCGAAGTGGAGGAAAGAGGAGTCCAAATGCCCAGTTTGCAGGCCTCAGAAGCGCCTCTCCCTCAAAGGTGGCCTCCTCATAGAGGCAATTACTCCGGCTGGGTCGGAGACTTCAGCGAGTTAGTGAAAAGGAGTCCTGGTCCGCAGGGCAGTTCCTCCGGCGGGAGCTACCCAGAAGAGCAGCGGGACGATGGCAGTGAAAGAGTGCGGACTTACAATGCGAAAGTGGAGGCGCAAATAGCACAGAAAGACCTGGAAATGAACGGAGGAGGGAGAGGCTCCAGGAGGTTTGAAGTGTCCAGTGGCAGTTCCATGTCTACTTATCGGCCGACTGAGGATATGAAGAGGTTCTATAGGGCGGAGTACCCGCGCTTTGCACAGTCCGGAGGCAGTTCTTTGGGCAGCTCTGACCCGCTTCCTTCCTAAGTAATCCTTTATACGCTCTGCTGGAGTACATGGGAAACCACCATTAATGCAGCGATCTGAGTGCTCATCTACTGCTTTGCAGTTCCTTCTCAGGCTTAACTATGGCAAAGAATGCTAGATGCCTCTCGAATCCAACTCAACCAGCTGCTCTACAGTGACGTCTCAGGCACTTCCCAGGTCTACGCAGGCTGCTACCGACCTGTGGAGCCCGACGGCAGAGAGAAAGAACTGCAAGTGGCAGTGAAGTGTGTGGAGCTGCCCACCGCCCACACCGAGTTCTTCAACGGCCTCATGCAGGAACTCACAATTCAGATGAAGCTGGAGGAGTGCAAGTACGTGTGCAAGTGCTACGGCTACTACACTGACGACAGGCGGGTTTATATCGTCATGGAGCACCTGGAGAAAGACCTGGAGAAGGACGTGCAGGAGCGGACTCCGGGCATGCGGAAATACACGGAAAAGGAACTGCTGGAGTACCTGAGACAGGTGGCTTTTGCACTGCAGTATGCAAAACGAAAGGTGCAGCTATGTAGAATATCGCCCACAGAGACATCAAACCTCAAAACATACTACTTGGAGCGGAGGGCTTCCTCAAACTCGTAGACTTCGGCAGCGGGTCGATTTCCGACGGAAAAGCGCAAAAGCTGACCGGAACTCCGCTCTACATGAGTCCCGAACAACACCCTGATTTCCGCCGCTTCCAAGAAACCGGCTCCCTGCCCACTGTCAGCTTCAACCCTTACTTCTCTGATGTCTACTCCCTTGCCATCACCTTTCTGCACTTAGCGTTGCTGCGCGCTCCATTGGATTTATTGGCCGCGACAGAGCCCCGAAAAGCTGCTTTGATGGGATACTTGATAGAGGTGAAAAGAGGCTATCCAGACCTGTATGCACTTTTGGCAGTGATGCTATCAGAACAGTCCCACTTAAGGCCTGCGTTTTGGGAGATTCTAAAGCGAGTAAACGAGCTGATTCCCGAGCAAGCCGAGGAATTCCCAGTGCTAGAAACTCAAACCAGTCCCAATCCCAGCACCGAGTCCTCCCTACCTGAGGAGCCGACCCCCTCTGCTTACTCCTACCCTGAGTTCAACTCCCAGTACCCGGACGCTCCGGTGTACATTGCCTCCATAGCAGAGACGCAGGCGGCTTACTTGGCCCGGATTTACACTGCATGTGCAGGGTGCCAAGTGCCTGATTATATCGAGAACTTGCAAGACTTCGGCCCTTTCCTCGTCCACTCCACTTGCCTCCTTCCCCTGTACCCCCCAAACAGCCTGTGTCCGAACTGCAGCAAACCTGCACCTACGATCAAGAAGCCAGAGGCTAAGGGGTATTTCTGCAAGGCCTGCCAGTCTTTATTGCTAATATGAGGCAGAACAGGCGTATTTAGTTAAGAACTACAGCCTCTTGGCTGATATCGATAGCAGTGTCGGAATGCGTCTTGTTCCTTTGTTCATACACCACAAAGAGTTCTTCCTTGACTTTGCACAGACTTTGAATGGAGATTTTGGGAGTGACTCTGCGCTTGGACTGCGGCAAAGGGATGTTGGTAGCGTGGAGGGAAGTGCTAGTGTGCTGGGAGTGGGGGAGAGCAGTGGGGAAGCAGGGGGCGAAGAGGGCTTTGGTGCAGCGGCACAGGCGCCCACAGCGGGTTTCAGACACGATAGTGCAGTTAGCTTCGGAACTTGAGGGCTCCCTGGTGTCGTCCATTACTACTGCAGTACGCTGGTGCTCTGGGGACCGCCATTCAGATAGAAGATTAGAATGCTCTGATTCACTGTCTAGGGAGAGATGAATTGGGGTTTGGAAGGGAAAGGAGGCGGGGGACTGGATTACTGAGGAGAATGTCGGTTGTTGCTCCTTCATGTGGCTAAGGAATCAAATTGAGCAATTTGTATGTATCTACAGCGATTTGATTCAGAATCTAGTCACCATAGAGTCCTGAGGCTATAGTAAGCAAGAAATACTGATCATCCAGCAGTCAAATACCACCAAGCGACTAAGCCAATTGCATATAGCAGCCTCACACTACCCGATTCAGTCCTCATTGCCACACATAGTGACCCCTACCTGACCTCGGCTCTCCTCCCCTGCCCCTCCAAGTTCCCTCTCCTTATATAATGGACCCAGAGGACAGCTTGCAAAGCAGCTTCACGCATGCAGAAGGTGAACTCGTGCAGCTGCACAAAGCCACCAGAACCCTCGCCGACTCCGCCAAAGCCCAGGGCCGCAACGACGCTTACCAAGAAATCCTGCAGTGGATGATGCAGCGCACCCATGGCGACCTACGATTCGTCCCTGTCTCAGACCTGGCCACTCGCATCCAAACCCTCCTGCCCTCGACTTCCAGAGTGCTGCCCAGTGAGGAGAGTCGGAGACTGGGGGAAAGCAGCAAGCGGTTCAAGCAGGAGTAGGTAGAGCGGTAGCGTAATCTTTGAAATGGATCGAGGGACGGGGGAAGGACTCAAGACGCCGAAAGCTGCGAGACTGCCGAAGTACTTGACACTCACGGAGGTGATAAAGAGGAAGGTGGATGCGGGGGAAAGGGCCATTCTGGACTTCTACGACCCGAGAATTGAGGAAGTGAGGGAGCGGATCAGGGACATGCAGGAGGAGTTGAGGGAGTTGGAGGCAGAGAGAGATCAGTCCCTGGATAGCTTGCGACAGGCGAACGCCAGGCCCCTCTACACAGACGACATGTGCCAAATCTGCTGGATGGGGCCAGCCTCTGAGAGTCTGCCCTGCAGCCACTCTATGTGCTCTGAGTGCCGGCACAAGCTCACAAGCTGTCCCTGGGACCGCCGTCCCCTTCTCTAGTCTAATTCCCTCCATTCGCATAGCGAACTGCCACTTTGCATGAATACACTGCAGTTGCAGGACTATTTTAGCGAAATTTACTCTATTATAATAGGGAAATCAGAGTCAGGAGTACTTCATGTGCAAGCGCTGTGGCCACAAGTCTAAAATAGCAGTTTCTGCCCTCTTCCGTGCCTATCATATAGTTCTCCTGGAACACTAATTGGCTCTCTGCGAGCCGCACTATAGCCGCGCCAGTCCTGTGAATGTGCAAGTCTGGGCTCATTTCCAGCATTTCCACGAGGGAAGACTGCAGAGCTGTTTTCATCCAGTCCATTTGAACGACTCTGAGCACTAGCTGAGGCTTGAAAGGGCTTTTCAAGTGGTAGCCGTCCCATAGCGGCACTTGGACTAAGGCCACTCCGGCCTGCTCCGCCTTCCTTTTCATGAGATAAACCCGCTCTGCCACTGCAGGCCCCATTCCGCAGATCCAAGTGATACGGATGGAGAAGGCGAAGTTGGGCTTGATGATAGCGTCGTGCTCGATTGTTATCCACTCCTCAGGCTCTTCAAAGCGCAGTACGAAGGAGTTCTTTCGCATGGTTTCTTGGGGCTTTCGCATGGAAATGACTTCGATGTCCACACGGTCGCGGTCGTCACCTGAGGCTTTTTGCTGCTCGCGGTTGAGGGCTTCTTGCAGAAGACGATGAAAGGCAGCAAAGTCCTCCATCTGCTGCGCTTCATCCGCCTCCGACAGTCTATCCACCCCATGGAAAGCCCTGGGCAGTAGGACCAGCTTAATGCACTTGGTGATGTCAGTGAGGGGCAATTGGGACTTAGGCGTGTAGCCTAGCACTATGGAGTCAATGGGGTTCCAGTCGGTCTGTCCCACTTCGAATAGGAACTCTTTAGGGACATAGGCCAGGTCTACCGAGCTATAGACCAGTGCAGTGTAGTGCAGCTCCGCAGGCGGGTGTTTGGACGTATATATCCTAAAGTCCACATTATAGTCATCCTGCAAAGAGGGCAGAATCACATGGTCACTCCTGCCCCTGCTCAAATAGTGCGCATTCGGGTTCAAATGCACCTTCCGACCTAGACGGTCTATGGGGTGAGTGACTAGTTGGAACTCCTTTTGGAGGCGTAGACCCACGAGTTCGCGCACTAGTGTGTCTTTTTGGAGAGGACAGGAGGGGGATATGGAGGTTTGGGTGGGGTTGGAACTGCCCAGTTCTTCGTTTCCTGGCCAAAAGTCAGATGTGAGCGGCAACAAAGCGGGCTCCAGCAGAAGTCTCCACACGCTTTCGAAGAACAAAAGAGACTTTTCGCAGAAAGGATTAGAGTCCACTGTGTCTGGAGGGACGGGCACAGTGCCAGGGAATAGGCGCGCCCATCTACGAGTGAACCGCGAAAACCGCTTCATTTCAGACTTGCCCAGGAACGGATTAGCCTGCGAGTTCCTTACCACTCTCCCTACTGTCAAGTCATGAATACTATTTCTCCTGGGCGAATCTGTCTCTTTGGACATTTCAGAGCTCGTTTCTGAGTACTTCCTTTGCATTCCGTCTGGTGGCGGGACTGAGTAGGAAGGCTCCATCACAGCCACCATGGTGCCTCGGAAGCCTCTGTGGTCCAGACCTGCGGAGAACCGGTCCAGCTTTCGCTTATCTGAGTACTGCAAATCAAATCTCACTTCTTCCTCCTTATTCACACTAAAGATTCTGTCATCAAAGGCCCTGCAAAACGCCTGCAAATTGCTCTTCATGGCAATTTGGTCGAAGTTCTGCGGCTGCACTCCAATCAGAGGCGACTCCACCTCAGTCTGAATCCCTGTGAGGACCTTGGAATCCGCCACAGCGTCTTTCAGTGAGTACGACAGTTTGGAGTTTACGTGGGACAGGGAGGTGATTAAGGGCTTTTCGAAGCAGGAGAGGGAGGTGAGGACTGTGGGCTGGGCTACAGTGCGGGTCAGGGCCATGGTGTGCAGTGCAGATTGGATGTTGAGGGCCCCTTCCAGGTGCGCAACTGAGCTGAAGAAGTGCAGTCGAAGCCAAGTAGGCCTGCTAATGCCCTTGTCAGCCGCAGGGTGTGCTTCCGAGTAGTTCAAATAGAGCTCGTAGGTCTCCTTGTCCACTGCTTCCCGGGCTCGGTCCCGCCTTTCTCTCAGTCTTTCCAGCGAATAGACGAAGACCGGCACTTGGTGCAGCGGTTTCTGGTTGACAGACACAATGTCGAATATCACTGCACTGTTGGTGATGCGTTCTTTGGTCAGCTTGACAAGGGTGGGAGTGGCTTGATAGGCGCCAACTCCTGCGGAAATTGCCAGTATGCACTGGCCAGTGTTTACCAGTTTCCGGTCCTGGGCGTGGTATTCGAACCGGTTTAAAGCGATGTTTACAGTTTCCAGTAGGCAGACTTCTCGACTGGAGGCTAAGCGTCCGGGCAGACGCTGGACTTCCCTTCCGTTTCCCTTAGTTGCATGCAATGCAATTGACGGCACGTCGATTGCCCAGTTCAGTTCCTGCATGAAAGTGAACAATTCCCGCTTTATGCCCGGAAAAGCGGACTTGAGGGAAAGACGCAGGTTGCCGATTTCACATATTTCCTTGCATATATCGAGGTAATAGAGACCTTCTGGGGAGGTGCACAGCTTATGCAAGGCCGCTTCCTCCGCTGTGACTTTAGGGTAGTACAGCCTCGAAAACACCACTATGGATATGTTGTGACTGACGCCCATCAAGACACTGCGCTCCAGTGCACAGCGAATGAACCAGAGCGCACGTTCTAGGAGGAGGTAACCATCAGACGTGAAAACCCACATTTCCTGCGACATCTCCAGCAGCCACACCGCCCTGCACGACTTTGACCTAAAAGTCACCATCGTCTTTCCTGTGAAAACCCCACTAGTAGCCGGCTTTCCGCCCACCAGTATGTCAGTGACTAGGAGCTTTGCTCCTTGCAGGGTGGTTTTTTGGAAGCGGTAAAAGGCCTTGCTGGCACTGCAGCGCTCGATCTTGCTCAGGTCTCTGCGACTCAGGTACTGGTCTTTGATGCTGAAGACGATGGCTTCGATTTCGTAGCTTCGGCTGGAGAGGCCTTGGATTCGCACTAAACAGTCTCGGCCAGGGAGGTTGAAGGCGGTGGAAACTGCTTTGCTCACACTAATTTTCGCTCCCTTCCCAGACACAAACGACCCAGCAGTGAGCTGCAATACAAACGGACTCGACCCCTCTTCCGGCCGTATTTCCAATATATCCCCTTCACGGGCAGAGGGAAAGTAGTCTCTGCTGAGCACCAAGTCAGCGGCAGAGACCTCAGGGGTATGCTGTGAGAGCGAGTAGGTCAAATCTGCCCTCCAGGGAGTGGGCGAGTGCGGCTCTTGCGAGCTTCTGGGCTTCTTGACGAAGTTGGCGTAGCGACTTTGAGCGGCTCTGGAGGCTTTGGAAGTGGCTGATTTGGACATATTGACTGGTAGATGGCGGAAGTACGGGTGATATCTGCGCTTTCATTGGGGGAAACGGCGAAACGACTGGTTGCGCAGCGGATTGCGCAGACTTCTACGCTGCATGTTGACCCCAAAATCCCGATTATGCGCCGGCAGCAGCTGCTGGAGGCATTTAATCAGATGGATAAGGACCACAGCGGCACTCTGACTTTCCCAGAAGTCTTCTCCTTCCTGCAGTCCATCAACTCAGCAGTGCGCGAGGACTACGTGCGCGAAATCTTCACCAGCATGGACCGCAACGGAGACGGCCAGGTCACCATTGCCGAGTTCACCTCCTCCTACTTGCACCAAATCGACCAAATCTCAGAAGCCCTAGAGGACTTGAAACACCACATCACTGCGACTAAGGAAGAAATCCTCACCGCGGAAAGGGAACTCGCGGAAGAGCGGAAACTCGCAGGCACTCAGAATCAATACGGTGTGCGGACAGATAGTCGCCTGACTGTGACTGTGAAGGAAGCTCAGGGCGTGAGTGCAGGTTTCTTCAAGGAAAATACATACGTGGAGCTGAGGTACGACCAGCAAAGCATCAGGACTGATAACCACACTGGGAAGGTCCCGGTGTGGAATGAGACTTTTGAGTTTTTGGTGGGGAGGCCGGATGCGGTGCTTGAGTGTAAGGTGATGTCGAAGGACGCACTTGGCGGGTTCAAGCCGATTGGGGAGTGCAGAGTGGAAGTGGAGGAAATCAGGGACCAGAAGGAGCATGAAAGCTGGAGACAGCTGGAACTCGGGGGAAAGCCTGTTAGTGCGAAGCTGCTTTTGGCTATCAAGCTCACCTTTGACAGGCCCAAAGGACTCAGACAGACCATAGAGTCGCTCCAGACCAAAAACTCGCAGGACCAAACACTGCTCAATCAGCTCCAGGAGCAGCTCGCTAGCCTGGGCACTTCGCCCATCGGCCTATTTCTGCGTGATTCCCAGCAATTTCGCCTGGAAACTCGGATTCTGCACTCCGCAGAAAGTCTATATCCAGGCGACTTGGAGCATTTCTGCAGTCTGCAAACCTGGCGAATAGGCATCGGGTCTTTACTGCTAACTCTGGTCTGTGTGTCTGCAGGCGGGCGCAGTAGTTTGGTGGACAGTGTGCTGCTAGCAGGGGCTGCCAACTATGAAATCAGAGGGTGGAGCAAGGGGACTGTGAGGGGGTTTTTGCTGGGATTGGTCGGGACTCTAGGGTGGGATGGAGTGTGGGCGCTTGTGCTGGTCAGCAGGCTAATCGGTCAAAATGACAGTTCTGCGCTTTCCTGCTTAGTGCTGCTGGTCCTGAGTGTCCTCCTGAAGGTAGTTCTGTGCGTCTTACTGGGCAAAACGCACGGTCGAGTCTAAAAGATGGGAGAATTAGCATAGATTAGCAAGTGTTTCGCTTCCTTTTCCGTAACAGCAAGCTGTTGCCGAGGCTTAAAGTCACTTCTTGTCGAAGGCAGGGCGCCAGTTTTTCGTTATTTAGGGCTTTGCATTGCAGAATTTCAGCAGCTTGCCCAGGGCGTGGAACGATGAAATCAGCAGAGCGCCGAGTGAGGTAGCCCTGGGCAGGCTGCTCCAGGTCTCGGGCTTGGCACACAGGACTCGAAGGGGTCAGTTCTTGCAGGACTCGCAGCAAGCTGGGGTGTTGTTGCCGCAGCAGAGATAAATCGGTGGAGCTTCCGGTGGAAGTGGCCATACTGATATATAGTATAATGGTCTGATGTCGCGGCCACTACGGGCTTCGCACTAGGAATCAGGCAGAACTGAAAAGCCATTAGAACTAAGGAAAAGCCATTGAAGCTATGGATGTATGCCCGAGTTTAGCTGGAAAGACTGAAAACAGTGCATGGAGGAATCGTGTCAAAATCTGCCTTTTTCGGCGAGTTTTTCCCAAAAGACACAAATTCGCAGGGTTTTTAGGCCTCATTATCATTTCTTCCGTTTTTTTGGACTCATCTCGCAGCCTAAATTCCCAATAGCATTGGGTCTTCTTAGCCTTTTCTCTTCTTGCAGAAGCCACTTTACTTCGACTAGGGCAGACTTTGTTCTCTTTTTTCAGATATTTTTCGTAAACAGCCAAGAAATATATAAAAATACAGACTTTTACTACAATAGGAGTCAAAAAGCACGCAAAATAGGCGAAAAGTGCATCACTGGAAGTCCTTTTCGCGTTTTTCTTTCTAAACTGCCAGCGGCTCAGGCCTTTTTCCCACGAAAATGGAGCCTATATAGTATGAAATTCTGCAAAATTGACTGAAAAACAGCTCAAATCGCCCTAATTTGGTCGATTTTCTAACTGAAACGATGGAAAACTATCGAAGTGGACGGTTTACTATGGATAAAGGGCTTGAGGTTAGAAGGGTTCGGTTTGCAGGCCGTTGGAGGGACTGGTGAGTCCGAGGGAGCGGAAATCGAGAGAAACCCGGTGACTGATTTCCCGGAACTGGTCTGAAAACGTGAGTTGTCTGGACAGGGGCGAAGTCAGTCTCGTGGAATTGGCGGATTCCCCAGAAGGTCTGGTCCTTTCCTTAGCACTGGGCAATCTCGAGTTAGTGGCCGCAGTGCCTCTTTTACTGCGTGCGGACTTGATTTTGAGCAAAGAACTGCTGGATTCCGATTTGGGCAAAACTGCGCTTTGAGGACGCTCGTGGAGGTACTGGCGGACTGTGTGAAACACGTCTTTCACGCTTTCTTGCGTCTTCGAGTCCAGAATCGAGGCTTCCCCGAGCGTCGCCTCCGTGCGATTCCTAGGCAAAACCGCTGAAATCGGGCGAAACAGCCTTTTCCCGCTCTTCTGTCCCCCAAAAGCCTCAGAAAGCGTCTTGGAGACTGCAGAAACGTCCTCCATTCTCCTCAATTCCACCGCAGACAGAGTGGAATTGTATGCATCTTTCAGTGTCGGTTCTTCCCCAAAGCTGATTTCCTCCCTGGTTTTCTGGAAAATCTCCATCCAGGCTATGGGCAGCGGGTCTCCATTGCAGTAAAAGTCCTCAGGCAAGTAGGCGTCATAGGACTTGGAAAGGACTGTTTTGAGGTGCTTTGGGGAGGAGACATGGTCGCAGGTGAGACCCACTGTGAGAGTGAGGGGGAAGCTGTTGGAGTAGGGCTGGGGGAAGAGGGAGACGAGTTTCTTTTGGAAGAGGGCGGAGGCTTGGGGGACGCCTCTGGGGAAGTCGGAGAAGATTGGGAATTCGCCCTTGGCGAGGAGATGAGAGGGGTTGGCGCAGTCGTAGAGAGACATACGGGCTTTAATTTGTCGGAAATAGTCCAAAGGCGGCCTGTCCGAATCACTAAAAATATAGAAAAGTCGCAAGCGTTCGATTGGAATGTACCCCTGTTCACTGCCAAACAAGCCACTATTCACCTCAAAACTAGTCCTGGAGCCGCCTAATTCCAACACCAACTTCATCCTCTCACAAGTCTGCAGCACACTATGAAACGCCATATACCTGCAATACACCAAAGCCCGCCACTGCACCAGCGACTTCGGTAAAAACTGCAATTGCATCTCATGTCTCACATCCTCCTCAATGGACTCCTCCTGATAAGGGATATTCCCAGCCAGTGCAAGGGCTTTTTCGGTCTGAATAAGCTGCATTTCTGCTGTTATTAGCATGAAGCAGAGGTCGCAGACGCGCACACTTTGGGAAAGGACGTCGTTGGTGACCACTTTGATGTGGCTGGTGTCCACGGGGAAGTCTTTGCGGTGGGAAAAGTGCTTTTTGAAGACTACTAGCATGCGGACGGCGATTAGGTGGGAAAGTTCGTAATTTGGGTAGTGGAGACGACACAACTTGCATATAACGAAGCTCCCTTTTTTCCTTTCCTCCATAGTCTCTTGCCTAACTTCCTTCGAAACCACTTGAGCCACTAACACACTTGTCGGGTCCAGCACAAACCCTCTGCACCCGCAAAGCCACAACTTCCCAGTTTCATCCTTCAGAAAGTCCAAGTCAATACGGTCGATTCTGACCCCGTAACCCCGATTCAAATAGTCCACTATGGTCTTCGCCTGCGCCTCGACCTCCCTAATAGCCGTCCCTGTCATTTTAAATATCTCAAAGCTGTCCACGTAATTCAAGTCGATTACGCACCTTTGCATCAAATCCGCAGGCGAGCTGAAGCTAGAAGTCAATACGACACTGGATAGGAAGTAGGCGGAATTGGCTTTGTTGTCCTTGGAACTAGGGTGGTAGGCGAGACGGATAGCAGCCGCTTTCCCTGCAGGGCTTTTTATGAATTGCTGCAGCATAGTGTACTGGGATAGGTCGTGCGAAGCGATTTTGTGGCGGAAAGTGACCCAGTCGATTAGATGCTTGCTGACTTCATGTTCCCTTTCCCCTCGTCCTCTCAGCACTACCGCTACTCCGTCAAAAGGACGAGTGGACTGTTGTCTCTTCCGCTCAATCAGCTTCAAAAACTGCAACGCAGAGACTTGCTCATCACACACCACCAGTCCCATCGCATCCGTGAAAATATGCTTGATTTCCGTAGTGAAGTAAAGTGTGTGGGGTATGTTAAGGCGTAATTCCTGCAGGCGGACTTTCGGCGCCCGCACCAGTGCATCCAAAAACAGAAAGCCTGGCTTGAAGGGAATCGACTGGTAGTAGTCAGATGTAGCAGGCGGAACACGCAACTTGGATATGAGCTTTTCCCAGTGCAGTCGCTTGGCTTCTCGACTTTCCTCGGCTTTTCTCTCTTTCGCGAGCTCGGTGGCGAGTTGTCGGTCTTCGCGTTCCTTGCGGGAGCGGAGGGCTTCTTCGAGCCGGCTTTCGCGCTCGGCGGCGGTTAGGTCCGCTTTGGCGTGAATTTCCACAGCTGCTTTACTGAAGTCTCTGCCCGCAGTGCCAAGTCCACTAATAGCCGCCTGTCTCTGGTGGATTTCCGCATACTCCTCCGCCTTTTCATCAATTTCCCTCAGCAAGTGGTAGCTGGAGCCGCGGGGAGAAGAGACGTGGAACTGTTCGAAGACAGCTTTCAGGTCATCGTCCATATTAGGCTAGACGGAGTCTCTTCGCTGGATGAAGCGGTCTTGCGGCAGCATTGTTTTGGTGATTAGTGGCTTTTGCTGGACTTCTGAAAGCGGGCCTAGACGCAATTTCAGTAATCCGAGGGCTAATTTGTCCTTTTCCGCAGGTGCAAAGCCTCTGAATTCCCGCATGTATTTGAACTTCTCGATTACAGTTTTTAGGAAAGTCGCCAAGCCTTCTACTAACGACATATCCAAACACCTTGTGACGCTTTTCCAATACAGTATCCCCAACATCCCCACTAAGTCCACAAACTCTCGAAAGTCTATGCAGAAATCGACGTCGCTCAGTGCTTTTGGGTTCAGCAGGTAGAGGGCGTCGGTGGACTGCATCACTGATGTGAAGAAGCTGAAGGCGGTAAGTTTGTCCACTGCGAAAACACTGCGGATTGGCCTGGGAAAAGGAAGCAACAGCACTTCCCCACTCCCCGAAAGACGCGTATTTCGACTGGCTTTGATCTTAATCAGCTTATTTTCCACCCTTTCAAACATAGAACTCGGAAATCTGATCGCAGTTTCCTTCAAATTGGCATGCGGGGACTGATTCTGCTTAAAGGAAAATTGTCCATTTCTGCGATGATCTGGAATTGTCGGAATGTCGTTCAATTTGTCTATTTCTTCCTCAATATCCGCGTTTCCGACTTGCATAATTTCGGCCTCCATGAGAATTCCTGCATTTGACAGGAAAGAATAGTACTTGTTGAGGTCCATTTTTTTGTCTTTCCCTACAAAATCCAGTAATTTCTCATTTGTAGTCAGTTTTACTGTATAGCCTTGGAAGATTTCATATAAGGAACTCTCGAATTGCGACAAAATGTCAGTAACGTGGATGTCCTTCAGCAGAGAAGAGTAGAAGTGGCCCTGAGTCAGCCGTGCAAAAGGCTTCAAGCAGCGTTTATAGAGCAAATCCAGTCGCTCACTAGGCCGCAAAGCCGTCATTTTGCTGAATCTCGGGTGAAAATAGGTCAACCGCACTAGTGATTCAAGGAAATTGGGCAGACGCAGGCGGTAATTGGCCTTAAAGTTGTAACTATTGAGTAGATGTTTGAACCACTTTCGCTCACTTTCCGCGTTTTCCGCATACTGCAGTTCCTTGCTCTGGACACAAGAGAGGTAAAACACCTTCGCCGCTGCAATAAGGTCGAAAGCAGGCGTCAGCAGCATTCCGTCCTTCATCAACTTCACGAAAGTCGCGAAGTCCATCGAGAGCATGTCCGTCACCGCACTCATCGCCTCCATATTATAGCTCACAAACAGCATTTTGAAGTAGATGCGATGGCGGAGGAGCAGTCTGTGCAGGGCGAGACTGCTGGTGATGGCTTCTTCTGCCTTGCTCCACTCTGTGTCGGTGGGGTCTTTGTGGCTGCTGAGGAAGTAACTGTTGAGGAAGAATTGGTCGGGGGTCATTTCGGGGTGGAGGAGGTCGCTGATGTTGAAACGGCTATTTGCGATTTCGGGCATGAGAGTTTGGATGTGTTCGACCTCACTGTAGCGGGCTTTGAGGACGGGCTGGAAGGTCTGGGGCAGAGGACGAGTTCTTTGGAGTAGAAAAGGGTCGAGGGTTTTTAGGCGGAGATTCATGCTGAGAACTAGCGACTCAGAGAGTGGAAACACAAGCCCAGGGTTCCTCACCAACTTCAAGTACGGCAGTGCCTTGGGACTCCCCACAGGCGACCTAGACGCATGCGGACTCTGCATCTTGGCCCTCGACACCAACATATGTCCCGCTTTCGCCCTCGGCTGTATAACCACTTCCACCAGTTTCGCATTCAGTTCCCTTATCGTCCCCTTCAGTCTCAGCCTGTGTTCTACTATAGTCCTCACTTTGGTCGATGGGTTTGGATAGAGCGGGGCGTTCGATTTCGAAAGGACTGATGATTTCCAGGACGAATCGGAGGTGGGAAAGGACTTCTAGCATGTATTGGCAGTGGCGGTCCTCTAGAGCTGCAAGGTTGAAAGCCTCATCAACCAACTCTCCGCACTGCACAGCCTTATCTTCCATCACCGGCCGGACTGATAAAGGCCCGAATTTGCCCTCTTCGCAGTGAGAAATCGGGGGTTGGGAAGGCTGAAGGGACTCTTTGGGTGCAGACTTGGCAGGGTGGACAGTGCCTATCAGGCCTTCGATTTCTCCCAGGCAGTCCACCTGCTTTTGGCTTTCGGAGGCCAGGTTGTCCATGACGTCCTGCATGTCCCACATCAGTTTCTCCAGGTGGTCGCGGTTTTCGGTCAACTTCAGGGCCATCATGTCTCGGTAATTTGCATATGTTGCACTCTCTCCGTCCACTACCATCCTTTGCTTGCCATGGACTCCCCGCTTGAGCGCAATCGGCTACCTAGAGCTCACAGTATCAATATACCGCTGCTGGTGCTTTTCCAAGTCTTCAACGAGGGAAGAAATCGACTGCAAGCGCAGTTCAATGTCTCGATGGTTCTGAGCAGGAGAGGTTGGTGCACTTTCCGCATTCGCAGAAATCATAGGACTCAGTTCGCTTGATGACCGCAGGTGCAGACCCACTTTGGGCAAAACCTTCACACTGCCATATCGTCTTTGGTTCATTTCGTATACTTCAGATGGAAATAAATCCTAGCCTGAGCTGCACCTCTTCGCAGGTTCAATTTTAGCATAATGCAAGGCGAAAGCGGAGTTGCTGGAGGAGGGTAAAGGGGTGATAGTGAAAGTCTAGCAGGAATAAAAAAGAATGGACGTGCAGCTCAGCCTTGCAAACCTGCGGAATTGCGCTGAATCTGCAAGTGTCAGGCCTGGAATGGCAGTAGGTCAGTTGCGGCTTTCTTGGGTGGGTGAAGAACACGTGGCCAGTGGGTTCCGCTCCTATATCCGACACAACGCTGAGCGAGGACTAGTAGCCTCAGGGGCAGGTAGTCTCCACCCAGCAAACGTGCTTGAAATCTACGAAGAAGAGACGATGGAGTTGCAACTCAGACATGAAACTGACACGTCCAGCTGCTGGTGCATGACCTGGCTGCCCGGAAACCTCTACTCCACCGGCTCCAATGACAGCCTTATCCGCATATGGCAAGAAGGCGCCTTGCAGCACGAGTAAAAGCTACAGTAGACTCCGCGGACATTCTGATTGGATCCGATGTTTGGCGTTTCTCAAGCAGAAGCTGGTCTCTGGGGGGATGGACTCCTCGATGGTTATATGGGATTTGGAGAGGTTGTGTGCCCAATGGCGCTACTTAGTCCCTAGCGCTACAGAGTCCCTGAATAGTGTGATGGCCGTGGACGCCTGCCAACAGCGCTTGGTGGCGGTCACTCGTGAAGGCTCGGTTGCACTAATTGACCCTTTGAGCCCCAGTCCTTTGACTGGCTGTGTAATGCTTACTCAGTTCGTCGCGCACTCTGCTAAGACAAACCATGTTGAAGTCAGTTCCAGCGAAACCCACATCCTCACAAGCGCCCGCGACAACTCCGCCAAACTCTGGGACCTCCGCAAGTGCAGCCCCGGCCTTCCTCCACTTTGCATATACACAGGACACAAGTGCGTGATGTACCCTATTCCCGCTCGATTCTACCTTGACGAACGTTTCGTTCTGACAGGAGATGATGAAGACGGGATTGCGATATATGAGACTTGCACAGGGAAGCTCACCCGCAAGCTCCCAGTCAGCGGCGGCGTCTCCCTCACCGAGCCCTGGGACTCCTCCAACTCCGACTTCGACTGCGTCCTCGTCCAAAAGCAGCGCCTCGCCAGAGTCCAAACGGCAGGCCTCGCCCAGGCCTCCGCCCTCCAAAATACCGCCGACTTAGAGGCAGAAAAGGTCAAAAACGCAATGCAAAAGGCCATATGGAAATTCAATGAACGGATTTTCCACCACCTGAAGGCTATTGGGAAGTTCACGATGGTGGGGTATGGCAGCCTTTTGGACGTTTTGCAGACTGAGGCGGAAAATGATGAGGAGTGTAGACGCATTATTACCGCTGTCAATGACCAGTATGCGCTTTACTTGAGGGAAAGTGGGGAAGTTGTGCACAACTCTGCGGAAATCGATAATTCCGCTGCAGATCTGCAGACTTTTAGGAGAAAGAAAGAGCAGAAATCGACCTTTGGCCCGAGGGTGACAGTCGAAAGGCAGTGCAAACACTGAAATTCTCTCAAGCCGGCCTAAATAGCCTTAATATTGCCTACTCTCTGCTCGGTCTGGACTCGCTCTGGGCCAAGCGCTGTGCCGCACTCTTCGCCAACTGCTTCAAATTCTCATTTCTCGGCGCAAAACAGCCCAAAAATGTCCTATAAACGCTTTCCGGCGGCAATTGAATCGGCCCGCCCTTATAAATCAGGTCAAACCCGCCAATTTGCGTCTCATTTCCCTCCATTCTGCCTATTTCTTACACTTGCTCCATGTCCACGACAGTGAAAACGTCGTCCAGGAGGTCGACTTTGAGTTGGAAGTCTTGGGGAGTGTTGGCAGTCATGGAGGGAGCGGCGTTTACCTCAATAAGCCAAGGTTTGAGAGTGTCGTCAATGAGTATATCAAATCCATACAGTTCAAAGCAATGTCTATCATTAATCATGACTTTCTGCACCGACAAAACCGTCGATATGAAGATGTCCTGGATCTTCGCAAAGCACTGCACCACTCTGTCCTGTCCGAACTTCCCCAACAAGTACATCTTCAACTGGCGTAAATCCCACTTTCCGCCTGAGGACGGGTCGTAGTTCTCTGCAGTTTTCTGTATCGCTACATTGGTCAAGTGCATGTAAGTGTTGTAGATGTCCTCAACGTTGTAGCTGTATCTGGTGTTCGTGAACCTGGCGAAGCCGACTCGGTACCGGTACACAGTCAGAGGAGAGTAAGAAGTCACGAGGACGTATAGACGCAAATCGAACTTTTTCCCTCCGATAAGAAGCGGATTCGATATATATCTCTGCACAATATACGGCTCTGCCTGCGGATTTTCAGGTTTCCAGCGGAAGTCGTTTTTCCACTGTGAGACCTGCTGCAGCTTGGAAAACAGGAAAATGCCCTTGCCTTGCGATTTCCCCACTGGCTTCATGATCCACACAGTGCTTTGGTTGCGCTTGAACTCCTCTACGAAGAGGGAGTACTCGCCCGGCATGTTGAAGGAGAGGGGGAAGAAGTCGACTTCTTGGGCTTCGGAGTGCCGTCCCTCCCGCTCCAAGTTCTTCCTATACCTCTTCAAATTCTTGATCATCAAATCCTTCCGACAGATCTAAATACCCGCTACCTCCCCATAGTTCCTAAAGTGGTTCACCTTCTGATGCGGCTGCAAGTGGATGTGATCGAAAAACTCATGAATCCAGTCCTTTTCCGCCCATATAATGTCCCAGTCCTGGTCACTGTCCGTCTCTCGCCAGGTTCTGCGCTTCATTGCTTCGAAGATGCAGTTTCGGAAGGAGGTTTTGAAGCGGATGGAAGCGCTGCGTAGAGATACGGACTGGTGGGGAAGGCTTCCTTGCGGATGTACTTGCGGAAGTACTCGGACATTAAGTAATGGAGCGGTGATTAGGCTGCTAGTAGGCCTAAGGACTTAGAGAGGACTAATTTGGGGATTGGAGGACAGGTAAAGCTTGTTGTTGGCTGGGGTCTGTGTATATAGGATGGGCATTCAGGGTGTTAGGGTAGGGGGATAGAGGAGGGGAGGAGAGGTGGTCGGAGAGCCGGGGACCAAGACATCCCCTCCCTCTCAACCCACCCTCTCCCTTGTGTATTTCTTTCAAATGCCCTACTATAATGAAAGTCTCTCCCACTTCCGTCCCTCTGAACAACCCCGACTCTTTCATCAGTGCACTAGAAGCGACGTCCCCAATGCACAACTCAACTCTCAAGTTCATCGACGATTCCTTGGAAGAATCATATCAGAAGTACATCAGGGAAAGGTCGCCAGTGGATGGGTCTCCGCTGCCGTCGATACGGACGAGGTATTGCTTCTTCGGGCTGATGCATTTCGGGGGAATTGGCTTATTGTTGCTGCTGAATGGCATTGACTACATGGTCGGCGAGACAGAGCAATGGCTGCTGGCCTTGCAGGAAGCCATACTAGCGGGGGTGGGCTTGCTGAGTATTGGCACGATTACGATGGCTTATAATTTGGTGGAACAGCGCAAATGCGTGTCGGTCGCTTTCGCTCTTCTATACTTTGTCTCTGTGACGGGTGTAGCCCTCAGCGACAAATCAGCCCTGCAAGTATACACCGACAGCAGTCCCTCCAATGAGCACTTCCCAGTGATGCTAACAATTCTGCTGCTAACAGGGGCACTGGAGGCTATCGCCTGCTACGACTTCGTGGCTTTTTGCCTGTGTGGCATATCTGGAGCGCTCATTTTCCTAGTGGTGATATTGACGGGAGACCAAGGGTCCCATTTGACGATTTTTGAGTTTTTGTGTATGTTGGTGTATACGATTGGCGGCACGCGCAGGATTTTCCAGAATGAGCGAGTCTCGAGGAAGCTGTTTTTCGTGGAAACGGCTGAAAAGGAACAGCGACTCATCCACCACTCCAGCACAGGCGGGAGATCTCCGCAAATCGCTCAAACCCCCACTAAGGAAAATTACCAGTCTGAGGTAGAGAATATATCGAATCTCATCCAGAGCTCGATAAGTATTATTGGAGAAGCATCGAAACTAGTGATATATGAAGATTTGCGGGGTAGACTTAAGCAAGCCCTGCAAAACCTAAGTCTTGCAGGCAACAAGTTGAAAACCGGTCCCAACATCTTCGACGCAAAGGTCGAAAACATGAACCCGGATATAGACGAGGAAGACCGGCAATTCGTCCGCGAGAATTTCACTAATCAAGTCGACGATGTGACGACAGAGTATCGCGGAGAACACGTCACTGAGCGGAAACTAGTAGATATGAGGCTGACGTGTGAACTTACAGATGTGATGGCAGTGCTTAGTCAGATGGGCCGGAGCTGGAACTTCGATACTTTCTTCTTGCAAGAACTAACAAGTGGCCGAGCGTTGTCGATTTCAGCCAGATATTCGCTGATATCCTTCGGATTAGTGGAAAAATTTGCGATCCCGGAACAAACGATCATTGCGTATTTTGAGCATTTGGAAGCAAACTATAAGCCGAATCCCTACCATAACTCTTGCCACGCTGCGGATGTGCTGAACTCGACCCTGTATTTATCCAAGTCCTCAGTCCTCCTATCCTACCTCACCGAAATCGAAATCCTCGCCCTCATCGTCGCCACTCTCGGCCACGACGTCGGCCACCAAGCCCTCACCAACCGCTACCTCGTCGCCAACCGAGACCAACTCGCCATCACTTACAACGACGTAAGCGTGCTCGAAAACATGCACTCATCCTTCACATTCGCAATTATGCAGGAAGAGTCGAAAAACATATTCAAGTCGCTGGACTCGGAAAAGTGGCTTTTGGCACGGAAAGTGGTCATTAAGATGATTTTGGCGACTGATATGTCCAGACATTTTGAACTTTTAGGGCAGTTTACAGCCGGACACGCCTCCGCTCAGACCACAAATTTGAGCAAATTGGAGGAAAGAATCACAGTGCTGGAAATTGCGATTAAATGCGGAGATATCGGCCACGCAGCGAAGTCTTTGGAGTTGCATGAGAAGTGGACTTTGCTGGTCTGTGAAGAGTTCTTTCACCAAGGAGACTTGGAAAAAGGCTTGGGACAGCCTGTGTCTATGTATTGTGATAGGGACACTACTGATATAGCGAAGTCGCAGTCGGGGTTTATTGCGATGATTGTGCTTCCACTGTTTTCCACGCTTAATAGCTTTTTGGAGTCGACGGCTATTGAGACCCACTGCATGGCGCAGTTGAGGGCGAATAAGGAACATTGGGACGCGAAAAATAATAAAAAGAGGAGATACACAGTCAAAAGCAAAGTCAACGCCGAAGACCGCGAAAACGAGTTCCAAAGTCTCAAGGAAAAACTGCGTTCCTGGAAGCGAGGGTAACGTCCATACAGCGGTACCGGAGAAGCCAAGAAGATCCCTGCAGTCGAGCACACCGAGATGTGATCTGTACGTATTAGTTCCGCCTTTAGAATAATGGCAGTCCTGCTTGCCGCTTTAGTGGCGAGTGACGGGTTTAAACTGCCGTTGCAGGGACTGGAGGCTTTGATGGGTGGTGGAGAGGTGGAGATGTTTACTAGAGGAATACTGTTGAGTCAAGGTCTTTCCAAGAAATACGGATATGAGCAGTTGAGTGCATTAGGGAAAGTGGCTATAAGCAGTCCAGGACCCTGCAAACTATCCTTCCTGATCAGGTATTTCCAGCTCCTTTCCGACTCTGCAGTCCCCATGCCTATATACACCGAGACCCAAATCTGTCTGCTGACTAAGCAACTTGTCGCAGAAATCCCTAATGAGCGGAATGGACGCCTGGGGCAAATGCTGCTAGAATCGACCGTATCCGGGCTATTCAGACTGCTAAGAGCCGTGCGAAGTTTAGACTCTGTAAAAGCGCTAAAGGCAGGAATCGAGGGAAGACTGACCTTGCTGGGGGAAGACGTGATACTGAGACTTAGTAGTGAGGACTCCTCTTTCCTGTCCGAGAATTCCGCCCTGAAAAGTGAGGAATGGACCAAGGAAAGAGTCAGACACATAAGCGAAATCCTTCAAATTGAGAAATGTGCGAATCGGCCTACTTTACTAGCACCGCTGCTACTTATTGCTATTCGACTTTGCACGAATTATCAAGCTTGCATCCCTCTCGTTCGCAACTTTTTCCCTTCTGATCAATTCACTGCTGCTTCCATTCAAGAAGTCCCAATTCCGAACCCGATTTCCCCAAATCCGAAAGTCGAAAAGCAGATTCCCATGCTTGCGGGACTGAAATGGCTGTACGGGAAAGTAACAGAAGAGGCAGAGCAAGGCCTCAAAAGCGACTTCGACCAGGTCCAATTCGAACTCGGCCGTCTCCTATCCGGGGACGGTATTCGCATAGTGAAAAGCGGCAAACAGGACTTATTCGAAGCTTTCGATGCTCTAATGGTCTCCAGCCGGACTACTCGAGAAACACTATCCTGTTGGAAGGTCCTGCTAAAGTCCTTTGGCCGACTGCAAGTCTTGGAAACTGTCGAGTGGAGAGCGTTGCAGGACAAGTTAGCGAGATTAGCAGATCGAAACCAGTACTTACGAGACATTGGGAAAAAGGCGCCTAATCGTCCTAAGCGAGAGTCGGTCTCTTTCCGAAGTGAGCGAAAAAAGGCTAGTCAAAAGAAGCGGAGTTTGCACTAGATATAGGTAAGATGTTATTGGAGACTGTCGAGTTGGGTGAGGATTTGGTCGAAGGTGGGACGGGAGGACGGGTCTTGATGCCAGCATTTGACCATTAGACTACGGAGAGCGGAGGGAACAGAGGGCGGAATAAGCGCTTGACTCGGCCTTTCCTGCTGATTCACCACCGCGAACAGTATCTGCGCCGGGTTTTTCCCCTTATACGGAGTCTGCCTCGTCAAAACTTCCCACATAACAATCCCATACGAGTACACATCCGCTGACAAAGAATACGGCTGACTCGATAACACCTCTGGAGCCATCCAGTGACAAGTCCCCATTTGCCCAGTCATTAATTCCGGCTCAGAAAGATTCTTCGATACGCCAAAGTCTGTAATTTTCAGCAAAATCGGGTCTGCGGGGCCTAAAACGGACTCGGAAAGGAGCAGGTTTAGGGACTTTAGGTCTCGGTGGATGATGGGGGGAGTGAGGGAGTGGAGGTAGTTCATGCCCTGGGCGATGTCTTGGAGAATTTTTAACTGCTGTTTGAAGGTTAGCAGCACGTCTTTTCGTTCATGAAGCAGCCTAAAAAGCGTCTCCCCCGCACAGAACTCCGACACAATCACCAACTGCTGCTCCGTACACGCACCCATAAACAGCACCAAGTTCGGGTGTCTGAGGCGCATCATCGCCCCCACTTCCCTATTAAACTCCTTCAGCGAGTCCCCTTGCATGTAGTTCTTCATCACCTTGATAGCCACTGTAGTCCGCTTGTACAGGCCTTTGTAGACTGTGCAGGAGGCGCCCATGCCGACGACTTCCTTGAATTGCAGGTCGGAAAGGGTGATGATCCAATGCTGGGGAGGGGTGGAAGAGTCCTCGAGGTCCTTTTTGGACTCTTCGGGCTGGGGATTGGATTTTTCTTCTTCTGCGCATTCAGTCTCTTCGTCCTCGATATCGGGGAAAGGCACCCGGTTAGTGCGAAGGTGAGAGGCGGAGTCTTCCTTAGCCACCTGCTCAACCACGAGTTCTGGTGGCGGAGTCGCAGGCTTTACCGAGGGATATATGGACTTTGGACAAGGCACTGAGGGGACGATTTCTGCATGCTCCCGAATTGAAGTGCAGGAAGATCCAGGCGTGGAGTCAATCAGGAGAGTGATTTCGTATGGCAGAAGTTCAGGGATTTCCGGCACTTTGCAGATTTCAGGCCTGCTGCGGAGATGCAGGATCAGTTTCCTTTGCGCTGCATAGGACTGCTGAATCACCACCAAAATAGCAGGCAGTGAGGCTCTGCAGGCCGGATTTTGGGTAATCGGTAGCAACCAGCCGATAGCCATTTCCTTCACAGAACTCAGTTCGATCAGGACTTGCTCCAAACAGGCTCTCCGGAGTCCTTCCAAAGCCCCGCTCGACACAGTTTCATTGGCCAGTTCCAAGCCCTTTTTCCACAGGCCGATCAGTCTTTGATAGTCCTTGAAGGACTGAATTCGCGAATTCAGCCAACTCAGTTCCACTCCGGTTTCCCTATGAAAGGCGAATTTCATGCCTAAAAAGACTGCATATTTCCTTATCAAAGTCGACATATACTCACTGCCGAATTCGTCCCTTTTGACCGAAGTGCCCTGACCCCATTGTCTCTCCACCAGGTCCAACACTGCTTCAGGCGCGTTGTTTTCAGCTACAGCCAGCGGACCTTCGAGTAAATAAACATGCAACAAAAGTAAACATTTGATGCAAATTACAGTGCTTCCAAACGGTCTTTGGGTTATGCTGGAGTAAAACTTGTTGATTTTCTCTGGCTTTTCCCAAGCTTTTTGCAGTAATTTCTTGACGAAGTCGAAGTCCAAAGGACCGTCGCTAGGCGCAGTCGCGCCTTTGACCCACGAAGTAGTGGACGTCATGAACATCGTCGCAAACTTCGACTTCGTGGCTTCCGACATCCCTCTCGGTGTCAGCGGCTTCTCCACAGGCACAGCACTCGCCCTGTCCAAAGCCTCCAACAGCGCTCTGGCAGTCAAGCGCTGTCTCGGGTCCACAGGGAACAGACCTGCGAGGACCGCGTACCAGTACTCACTCACTCTTTTCCCTTGCTGCTTGTATATGCCGCTTTGTTGGTCCTGAGGCCGAGTCGGCGAAAAAGGCGCTTCTCCGAATAATAACTGGTAAGTGATGCAGCCGACTGCCCACATGTCCACGGCCTGGGTTAAAGGGTGTGCAGAGGCTGAAAGCTGCTCAGGGGCTAGTAGATGTTGGGGATTCAGCCACACTCGCTCGGGCTGGGAAAAGTTAGGCGTGCACGAGCCGAATTCGCTGATTTTCGGCCTGAAATCCCGCTCGAAAAAGACAGTGTCCATTCGGAGTTCTCGATGTGCGAAGCCTTTTTCGTGGATGTGCGCCAAGCCGGTGGCTATGCCTCGTAAAATGTGCACTACTTCCGCCTCTGTTAGTTCTCTTTTTCTCCGTAATACGGATAAACCAGCCTCGACAGTCCCTTCAAAGACCATTACTGCGCAATTTTGGGGACTTTTTAGCTTTTGATGGGCGATTAGTCCCAATATTTGCTCGTTTGGGCCGAGTGTTCGTAGGCTTTCGACTTCGTTTTCGTATCTCCTTTGCAGGTCGAGATTGGCGCTTAGGTCCAAGGCTTTAATCAGGACATCTTCATTGCTAGCGTTCTTGCCCCTGAAGAAAGTCCTATGTGGAGATTCGTGCAGGCAGTTGGTGACGCGGAAGAGGTGGGAGCCGAGGGAAAGGGAGACGTCTTGGAGACTGGCACTCAGCATTATTAGACAAATACGTGCACTAAGGAAAGGGTGGAGCCAAGTATGGGAAGAGAATATACTTGGGTCTGCAGCCTCTCTAACTAAGCCAGGTAATTACCACTCCTTAGAACTCACTGCAGTATGAATTCTGTATATAGCGATTCCATACCTACACCCACGCAAACCATCTGCATTCATATTAAAGCCTACCTAGTAGTTGCTATACGCCTTGATAGTCTTCGTGTGGAACTCACCAAAAGTGCAATTCGGAGTGAAGCGGGTTCCGAGGGCCGGCACTTCCTTATATTTCTCGGTTAATTGGTCTGAGGGAGGTCCGTTGCCTAGACGGTATTTAGGCCCTGGCTGCATGAAGATGGCGAAAGTGTTGCGACTGATTCCTTGGCTGTCACCTTCAAGCTTAACAGCATGCGGAGTGGCATGCAGCCAGCCCGCAGACAGGATTTCCGCCGACTCCCCAATCTGAAAAGCCGCACAATCCTGCGGAATCGCAGCCTTGACCACATCTCCATTCCTCGCCATGATAAACAGCCCTGCACTCGCAGAACTGACTTTCGAGGCAGGCACTTCCACCCCCGATTCCTCATTCAGGTACATGGAACTGGTCAAGCCTGTCAAAGCGCCGTGGTCATTATGCCACCCACACCACAAATCCGCAGTCGCAGACCCCGTCCTTGGGTAATAGTGCAGCAGTCTGCCGATGTTCGCGCCTTCCTTCGTAACCACGTTGAAGAGCGTGCCTTGAGCGTAGGACTTGACTTTGGAGGCGACGTATTTGTCGATGTGTCTGGCAAGCAGGGAGCCTGCTTTGATGATGGTGGTGCCTAGGCCTTTGAAGGCGGGCTCGAGGTCGGGGAGGGCTTGCTTGGGCCAGATGTTTTGGTGGTAGGCGCCTTCTTTGGTTTTGGGGTAGTCGTTTTCAGGGTTGGCGTAGAAGGAGCCTTTGGCTACGTCTGGCTGTCCCATAAACTTCTCCTTCCCATGGCTCCACCCCACAGCATATCCCACCTCCGGCAGCTCCAGCCTCTTGAGTTCCTCCACAGGCAGCAACGCCAGCGACCGAGCCAGCGGCAGCAGCGCAGCCCTCCTCTCCGTCCACTGAGGGATATTCTTGACGAAAAGAACGCCCAGGCCGTTGGGACTGTAAGCCTCTTCGATTTTGTCCAAAAGACTGCGGGAGGACACGAGCTGGGCGTAGTCCAGGACTACCACTTGGCGACTTGCTGTGGCGAAGAGTCTTCTGAGCATTATTTGCCCAAGGAATGATTAGAAAGGGGCCATATAAATGTTTGGGCGAATCTACTCACAAGCTGCTGATGTCCATCGTAGCTAAGCGCGAATTGTAGAGGTGGACAAAGCGGGTCCAAACAGCCATATTTCCCGTGGATTGTAGTGTTAAGGTGGTGCTCAAATGTCTCTCCGTCACGAACCCACCTCCGCCTCAGCCAAAAAGCTGCGTCTCCTCATCTGCGGACCCTCCATCCGCGCCGTCTTTAAGATCTACCAGTGGACTACCGTGGTGGAGTTGAAGCAGATGATCAAAGCGCAGTTTGGAGTTCCAACGCAGGCGCAGACACTCTACTACCAGCACTGTGAGTTGCCTAATGCAAAGACATTGGCGGACTTTGGCCTGTTCGACGCTCTGTCCAAGCCCAAACTTATGCTTGCCTTCGGACAGCAAAGAGCTAACCAGCATATCCAGACCTGTCCTGGCTCTATGTGCGAAACTAAGCTCAGAGACGTAGTGGGCGAAGTGGCGCAAGGCTTCGCCCTGGGTCTGGTGCCAGTTCTCACCGACGACGGCACTGGCGGGACCTACTTCCTCCGCAACCCCTCCAAAGAGAAAGTCGCAGTTTTCAAGCCGATGGACGAAGAGCCCTTCTGTCCCAACAACCCTCGCGACTACATTGGCCAGCTGGGCAGTCTCGGGCTTCGCAAAGGAGTGCGTCCAGGCGAAGCCTGTTACCGCGAAATTGGCGCCTACTTGCTGGACTATGAGGGATTTGCAGGTGTCCCGCCAACCTGCTTAGCCGAAGCCGTGCACAAGAATTTCTGCTACCGCCAGTCCGCCGTTACAGCGAAGTGCGGCAGTTTGCAGTCCTTTGTGCCTAACAACGGAGTGATCGAGGACTACTCTCCTTCCTTCTTTTCCCGCCAAGAAGTCCAAAAAATCGCTATTCTCGATATGCGGATTCTCAACCTCGACCGCAACGAAGCGAATCTCCTAGTGCTAAAAAGCACCCGCGAACTGATTCCTATTGACCACGGCCTATCCATCCCAGACTGTTTCGAAATATCCAAATTCGACCTATGCTGGATGAGTTGGCCCCAGGCCAAAGAGCCGATCACGCCCAAGGCGTGCGAGTACGTGACTAGACTGGATCCGTTGGAAGATGTTCGATTGCTGAAGCAGTGTTTGCCGGTCAGGGATAAGTGCTTGAGGAATGTGAGGATAGCGGGGATGCTGCTGAAGAAGGGAATTGAGGCGGGACTGAGTCTTTATGACATTGGGTGCATTATGTATCGAAGTGAAGATGACGTGCCTTCAGTCCTGGAAAGGGCTGTTGCCAACGCTGAGCAAATCTACAGTCTCGTGAAGCGCTGCAACCTCAGCAAGTCCTCTTTCAGTGCTGAGCGCTCCCGCGCTCTCTCAGCTTCTGAAACTGAACTTTACTTCGGAGACGTCCTAAGGAAATTCGACATGTCTACAGCTGAATCAGACATTGCGGACTCTCCGCTGCTGCTAGGACCTATAGAGGAGACTGAGGAGGAAGAGTCTGAGCCGGAAGAAGTGGACGAACTGCCTAAGCCGCTGTTCACTGCGCACCGGCGAACACGCTCTAGTCCTGTAGCCGTGCTACCAGAGAAGCCCATCAAGCCGGAGGAAAGCCAGGAGGCATTTGATGACCAACTCTTCCACTACATCGAAGCCTTCCTGGACCAGGCCGTGCAGCGCAAGACGAAAGAGACCAAAAGTACGAGCTATATAGACGACCGCAGCAGTGACTGTCGAGTTAGGTCCAAGTCTCTCGTTCACTTTGATTTTTAACCTTGCGCAGATAGTCAGTGTCTGGGGAGGTTTGCTCCTGTCACTTGCAATAGCACTCGCTTGGGAGCTGGACGCAGGGCCAGTCTCGACCTCAACTGCAGTCCTCTCTGCCACGATAACGACCTTCTCTGGTACTCCCTACTCGCACTGTACGGTCTCTCCTGCGGCTGCGGCCTCGTAAGCGCTTCCAACGTCTGCGTCAGGCTCTCCCCCGCCTCCGACCTAGAATAGCCCAACACCCCCCTGCTGTCTCTCAGTCCGGACAGCAATAAGTTCCTTCTGTTGCTTCGATTCGCTGCAGCAAAATTGTCGCTTCCAATACTACCCCCCGTCCGGAACTTCGACCCCAGGAGTCTGAACTCCACCACTCGCTTCGTAGGCAGCTCCGATGGACTTCTCTGCAGCACTGCCATTTTCCAAAGCGACTCAGTCGCAGGGGTAAAAATATGCGAGTGTGGGTGAGTCTGTTGCTCGCAGGACTGACGGGCGCCTACTTGCCCGGCGTGATTCCCAGAGACTTCGAAGAGTTCGCGCCGATTGAGCTGTACGTGGACAAGCTGGACTCCGCGGAAACGCAGCTGCCCTTCGACTACTACTACCTAAACTTCTGCAAGCCAGACAAAGTCACCAAGCGGCCGGAAAACCTGGGACAGATACTGCAGGGAGACCGAGTGGAAAACAGTCCTTACGAAATCCTAATGAACAAAAACGAGACTTGCAAGCGGCTCTGTCCAACCAAGAAAAACTCCAAACTGGACCTGGAGAACTTCCGGTGGATGATAGAGAACGAGTACCGGAGTTCTTGGATTATGGACAATTTGCCTGCAGGACTGCGCTGGACTCGAGTGAGGGAAAGCGTTGCAGACAGTCGGAGGTACTCGTACTACCAGGATGGGTTTCCTATTGGGTATATGGAGGGAGACAGGTACTATGTCTATAACCATATACACATCATTGTCAAGATTTACTGCACGAACCGACAAGAGCCGGAAATCCCGGAAAGTCCTCCGAGCACTTGGCGAATTGTCGGGTTTTTGGTGGATCCGATGAGTCTGCGGTCTGAAGGGGGCTCAGACCAATGCTCAACTCCAGCTTTCAAGGCTTTCATTGAGAAAACTCGGAACATGGAGGAAGAAATCGCCAACCCCTCAACTGTCGACTGGGTGCCCATCCAGCGCTTTACCAATTTCGACCCCTTTGAGTTGGAACAGCATATCAACTTCACCTATTCCGTCTCCTTCGAAGAAAGTGACACTCAATGGGCCAGTCGCTGGGACCACTACTTATACAACGGAGGGAAAGAAAGCAAAGAAGTCCACTGGCTTTCCATAGTCAACTCCTTTGCTATGGTCCTTTTCCTCTCCGGTATGGTCGCGCACATCCTTGGCAGAGCCTTGCGCAAGGACATCGCGAGGTACAACGAGCACAGTGACCTGGACGAAGTGGAGGAAACTGGGTGGAAGCAGGTGCATGGAGACGTGTTCCGCACTCCCAAGTACTCAGGAGTACTGTCGTTATTGATAGGAGCGGGAGTGCAGCTCATTGGAATGTGCGTTTTCACACTCCTATTTGCAAGTTTAGGGTTTTTGTCCTCTGCACACCGAGGCGGCTTAATCACCACTATGCTGCTTTTATTCGTATTCATGGGGGTTTTGGCCGGGTATGTGAGTGCAAGGCTATACAAGTTGTTTGGAGGAGAGCACTGGAAGAGGAACACACTAGGGTCGGCAGTGTTCCTGCCGGGAGGGTGCTTCTTCGTGTTCTTTGTGGTGAATTTGTTCCTGTGGGGAGAGGGCAGCACAGGGGCGGTGCCGTTTCTGCATTTGCTGTCTATTTTGGTGTTGTGGATTGGCATTTCTGTGCCTTTGATATTTCTGGGGAGTGCAATTGGATTCAAGAAGCCGACTATCACACTACCCTGCAAAGTCTCTCGCATCCCCAAGCCAATGAACCTCATCCCCGGCACTTCCAAATTCACCGCCATTTCCCTGATGGCCGGGTCTCTGCCCTTCGGCTGCATGTTCATCGAGCTCAGCTACGTAATGAACAGTCTCTGGCACCACACTCTCTTCTACTACTTCTTCGGCTTCCTCTTCCTCTGTTTCCTAGTGCTGGTCATAACCTCCGCCGAGGTGTCCATCCTCTTGACGTATATTCTGCTGTGCAAGTAAGGACTATGCAGGGAGGACTACAGGTGGTGGTGGCTGTCTTTTGGAGTGGCGGGGTCTTCGGGAGTGTACTTGTTTGGGTACTCGGTGCTGTACTTTTGGACGAAGTTGACGCTTACGAGGATGTCTTCGATGGTGATTTACTTTGGGTATATGCTCATTGCGTCGGGAGGGTATGCGCTGGTGACTGGGACGATTGGCTTCTTGGCCACGCTGATGTTCATGAGGACCATCTACGGACTCATAAAGGTAGATTAGGTTAGACTAGTCTGCACAGACTTGTAGGTCTGTTTCCCTTCAATTGCGACATATTTCCCCACTTTCCCACCTTCTTACCACAGCAGTTAAAGCTACAGAGTCACTTCTTAGCCAAAACAGCAGGGAGCGAGCGCTGCGAAGTCGTGCTGACCTTCCTTAGTCCTCTAGGCGAGCGGGCGGTCTCTAGCAAGGACCGGACGGCCGCAGAGAATTTGGCAGGGCTGCGCTTAGCGTGTCTGGCCTGGAGCAAAAGGCTTTTTACGTCTTGGATAAGGCGCTGGGGAGGACCGCGGGCCTGTCTGCGTGTTTCCGCGATAGGGAAGAGCAGCACTTGCATGACTCCTTCGTACTTCCGTGTGTCCACGTCTAGTCTTGGAGAGAGGTAGGGCAGGGCGGAGGCTCCGGACCGGTTGCTGCGGGAACTGGTGGAGCTGGGCACACGCTTGGGCAGCAGTTTCCTTGGGTCCTGCATAGTGCCCACACTGGCGGAAATAGCTGAAGACATATGGCTAAGTCCAGCACTTACTAACTTACTTTGACTGCAAATCTCGCAAAAGCCAAACTCGACTTTAGGTGAATACACTGAAAAGGCATTCGATATCGCAACCAGTCCACAGTCCCTTATAAGTCTACTGTGTATGCAGCAGACAGAACTCCATAATAATCGCAGTACTAACTACAAGTGGCGGAGCGCAGAGTGCCAGCGAGCCCCATTGTGCAGCTCATTGCGAGGAAATCGCTTCTGATCCCGACTATATCGAGTGGCCTTACTAGGTCCAGTGGACTGTGTCAACAGTCTGCTCACCAGGCGTTTGAAGTTCCTCACCAGTTGCTGCACGTTGTTGTCCCCCTCTTCCAACTCCTCCAACTGCACTAAATCAGCTCTGTGGATAGCAGTGGCGTTAGGGATGCGTTTCGCAAAGCGAGTAACACCTCGTAAAGGCGCTGTCAGCCTTTCTGCATAGGCCACAATGCAGAGAGATACAGCCACTAAGACCAATAGAGAACTGACCGCTGTGGTCAACAACACCCATAGAGAAGCTTCTTCCAAGGCTCTGGATTCGATACGATCAAAGGACTTTTCCGCATGCGAGGGTACTAATAGGACCAAAGCATACCACCAGTTCTCAGTGTCTGGCAAAGGAGCGGCTACGACCTGTCTCGACTCTCCGTGGATTTCAACTGAATGCATGGATTGAGGGCTGCTCACAGCCTCGGAAACGTCGAGTTGTTCAGACTCGCTCCATTCTTGGTCGTAAGGGTTGGGCAAGGTCTGGTTTTGCCGGGAGACCAGGACTACTGATGTTCGGTTCAGGTCGCCTTTGAGATCTGTTTCTTCAGTAGTATTGACCACCATACCATATATATCACTCACAGTAATATCCATCGAAATCACGCCAATTCGAGTGCCAGTATTGTCCACCAGAGGAAACACCAACGACAATATAGTGAGATTCGCGCCTATCGACTCGCTATAGCCACTGGTCGCTATTGGTTCATAGTTATTTGCTTTGAATTGTTCGTACCAAGGAGTAGACTGCGGGTCGTAGTCGGTCAAATCAGTGCCTGGAAAAACCTTTAGGAAGGAGTAACTTTCGTAGTACATCACTAGGCGGTGCAGCAGGGCGCCTCCGTAGGACGCACTGCCGAGTTGAGGGAGCAGGTAGTCGAGCTGGGCTGTGCGCTCCAGCAGCGTGCTGTTCAGTCGACTGCCTAGAGGCAGATAGCTGGAACTGGAAACGCACACCGAGGTCTTCCCATACACTTCCGGACTGGACTGCATACAGCTCAGCGGTAGCTCACTATAGAGATACGACTGCAGCGGCGTCAAGCCAATAATCGTGTTTTCCAGACTTTCCACAAGCGCTTCCTGCACAGTCGCCAACAACATGAGTCCGCTTTCCAAGTACAGACTGACGACCTTCCCCAGCAGTCCCGCGGAAGCGACGATTTCCTGCTCTACCAACTCTTTGCCCTTGGCCTTAATCTGCTCCACGGATCTCTCCTTGAGCAGGCTGAGGTTGAGGACCGCAATTGCGTTGATGACTGCTAGGAGGAGAGTCAGAGAGATGAGGAAGTAGGTGAGGAGTTGAGTGCGGATGGACCAGGACTTGGACCGCTGCAGAAGTCGGTGGAGGAGACGGAGGGGACTCATGGAGACTATGAGAAATGAGATAGTGGTAGACCTAAGCGCTGCTGCAAGGCAGTAACCCAGCAGCCTGGTGCTGCATGAACCTTTTACTATCAATTACGATATGGAGAAATGGCCTTCTAGAGGAATCGGCCTTGGGTGAAAAACCGCAGTGAGTATATGGGTTGGGAGTAATAGAGAAAAGGGTCGAATGAGGCAAATTCAAACACCTACTGAGCCCGCCTATTTAGACTGTCAAAAGGCGCAAAAGCTTCTAATCACATAGAGACAGTGCTCAGTTCCCCGCCAAAGTTTCAGTTTTCGCCCTTCCTCATCTGACTGAATCTAGTCAAATGCGTCTTTCGCAGCGCAGGAAGTCTGCAGTCCTCCTAAAGAGCGGCAGGCCCTAGACAGGCGGGAAGCATAATAGAACTCATACATGGCGGGAGCCGCTGCGATCTTCGCACAAGTACTACGCATCCTGCAAGCCCCAAGACCTCAGACCACTACACCCTTCTTCTCCACCTCCAAGCGTCCCCGCATTTCCCTCCTCGCCTACACCGAGCGCCTGTGCACACTTATGCACTGTGACCCAGACTGCTACGTCCTCGCCCTGGTCTACCTCGAGCGAATTGCGCAGAAAGGAGCACTGGACGAGGCGACTGTGCACCGCAGTCTGCTGCTGAGTGTGGTGCTGGCGGCGAAGTTCTGGGACGATGAGAGGTGCAAGAACACTTTTTATGCGCAGGTGGGCGGGGTGCCTGTTGAAGAACTCAACGAGTTGGAAGTGCGCTTCTTGAGACTGCTGGAGTTCCAACTGTGGGTGGGCGAGGAGGTGTATGAGGACTACCAAAGGCGGCTAAGTGTAAGCTGCTAGCCTTCCTCTGCAAGGGCACAGTTCCACAGACTCAGGTTATCCTCCAGCAGCTGCAGCAGCACAGTCGTGTCTCTGCTGGGCGCTTCTGCTCCTCCTAGCTCCTCCAGGGCCTCTAGTCGCACCTGTCTCACCAGTCCACAGGCCGCCTCCGTCTCTCCCATTATTTCATACTTGAAGACCGCGAAGTTTAGCACGAGTCCCAGGCGAGTCGGGTCAAACGCCCGCAACTCAGTCCTCGCAGCCAACACCCCAGCTTCATACGCCTCACTAGCCCGCTTTACCCAACTAGTCCTGTCCACAGCTAGAAATTCACAGATATAGCGGCAATAGTCTCCCTTCATCTTGCAGTAAAAGGCTCTGTTCAGTTGTACTGCCCGCTCCTCGAGTCCGTGCACCAAGTCCAACACCGCGAGACAAAGTCGCTGCAACTCATTTTCCACTTCTTTCCGATACTCCGCCGCTCTCTGGCTGCCCGCTCGGTTCCCCCTCTCTGCCTCTTTCCTTTCAATTGCAGTTAGGACTCTCCAGGAAGCCCTGCGAATGCCGATGACGTTTTTGTAAGCCACAGAGAGTGCGACTCGTTCTTCGGTGTTTAGGTCTCTGGTGACTTTGGGGACATAGGCGTGCATGAAGTGGACCATGTCTGAGTGGGCTTCACCTTCGAAGCGTTCGGCTTGCTCTGCGGCCTTGGCGAGGAAGTAGAGCTCGTCTGGGGAAAGGTTGGGAAGGAGGCTAAGGTCAGCCATTTTGCTGGGATGTTCAGGAGTGGGGAAAGGCAGTTTAGAGGACTTTGAAATGTGTGTTGTTATCCACTCAGCTGATATTAGAGTGCGCTCACATATCTGCATTTCCGCATACATAGGTGACAACTTAAAGCTGGGTATAGCGTCAAAGACAATACAGCTGGTTTCACTGCAGTTAATTGTGATATGAGATCGTGTACTTTCTCTATGAATACAATCGAACCAAGGCTTATTTGATATTTAGCTTAAGGAATAAAGGGCAGTTACCATTCCTAGAAGCCACAACGAAGACTGTTCATCCCAGCAACTAGTCCCTACCAACCCAAGGCCCAATTCCTCCTGCAAACCGCTCAATTCTCCAGTTCCCTACCAAAGGAAACTGAGCTAATTAAGGCCAAACCCGGCTATCATGGCAAAACCCACAAGAATTCCTCCCTCTAAGAACTCCTAAACCCTACCCTAACACCCTGGATTTTAGTTGAGTTCCTCAGCTCTCTGCACTCCTTAGACTCTTTCTCAGTGTCTCCCGCCTGCATCTTCCGTCGCTGGTGGATTGAGCTGTTGGACAAATTGAGACTGGGCGCGGTCCGGATCTTCAGCTCGGATATTAGTTTTTTGTCTATGGCGGAAAGTCCTTCTTGTACCCCTCCCTGCACCCTGACTTCCCCTAGCACCCTCCCCTGCACCGGGCGCTTCTGAAATGGAAAGCATTGCCCCATTATAGCCGTCCATAAAGCAGGAATGCCGAGGAGCCGAAAAAAGCAGAGAATCGGAGGATGTTTGGGGATGGGTGAAAGTTGGGTTGAAATTTTACTATTTGACAAGACAAAAGAGCGAAAGGCTGTTTTTAGCAATTTTGATATTATGATTTGAACGTTTTCTGTGTTATTCAGAAATATCGGTTAACATTTCTAAACGAATTGCTACGAAATCGTAATTTTCCACTCTTTCCTTGGAAAACCGTATTTGAAAGCTGAACTTAGCCCTAAATCCAACCCAATTCAGCCGAATTTCTTCTATTTCTTCACCTCAAAGCAAATAAATGAGGGAAAATCGCCCCCAACTCCTAATGCCTGCCCCACCGCGCCTGAGAAACTGGCTATCTTTCTCACAGAGAACTAGGGAAATGGCTTTGAAATGGGAAATATGTGCGGAAAGTCTGCAGCACAGCCCGAGCCACTGCCGCTGTCCATAGGGAAGAACTACAAGGAACTCACACACCTCTTCTCAGGCGAAGGCATCAAGCGCACTCCTTCCTGGGAAGCGGAAATCACTCGGCAGGAGCTAGCAGTGGAGCGCGAGCGCTTCTGGGGCACTCGCTCCAGCGGCAACCGCCGCATTTGGCTGCAGCTGAAGCAGGCTATCGAGGCAGACCACTTGAGTGCTGCGATGTTGCTGCAGATGGGCTCCATTGCAGTGCAGAACGGCTCTATGACTGCCTGTGTGGATGCAGATGGAAACCGCTATGAAATCCCGGTCTATGTGCTCAATGACCCGATGCGCTTCGCTGAAGACCAAGTGGCTCCGCAGCGGAAAGCACAGAAATCGATGGAAGTGAAGGAAATCGAGGTGAAGCTCAGAAGCATGACGACACAGCGAGACTGCACGGTCACTCTGTCCAACAGCTCCACTATCAGCGAGCTCAGAACTTGCCTGCTGCAGCAGAGACAGGAGCAGGACTTCGCCCTGTGTCGCTTTTTCTTCAGTGGCAAGGAAATGAAGGAAGAAGAGACGTTGCTGTCGTACGGACTGAGACAAGGCATGGTCATCCAAATGCTGGAGGCCAAGAAAGGCTAGAATAGTGATACAGGAGCCTCGTCTACGTGTAGCTGGGAGGCCGCTGCGCCGTCTTCCTGGGAGGAAAGGCTGGAAAAGGGGTTGGATTTGCACATTCATCGTGAAATACATGCCTGCACGGCAGCTTCCTGACCTGCATCCCCGCCTTCATGCTATTTACCCCTCACTCTTCCATGCAAATGCTGCACACTGCATGACCCACCTCCAGCAGCGCAGGCCGAAATAGCGTTTTTGGCATCACTAGTTCGTAATTCCCCTCCATCAGATATAAAGTACGGAGAATTGGAGCGGAGTAGTGACTATACAGCCTGCGACTCGGGACATTACCTTGGTATATTAGGCCCAATTCAGTCCTGTCCAGGTAGATTCTGCGTCTCCGCCATACTTTGGAAAGCTTGTATATCCCCACTAAGCAGCAAGCAAAGCAGATTACCGAGCCAATTGCCACAGACACAGTAGTGGCGATGTTGGTGACATTGTCGTTTGCCTCTGGAGAGGGACTGGAGACTGCCCATGAGATGGACAGCCCGGCGTTCTGCTGGTTGTTGTCGGGAGTCCAGTAGGAAATGAGCAGGAAGTTGGAGGGGAGACTCTTACGAATAGAGCGCTGAGAGGAAAGCAGACTCTCTAGGATGGTAGTGCTGGGCTGGACTGCAGATAGGTCTGGAGTAGTCTCAGAGACGCCCAGATTATAGCTATTAACAGCACAGCGGCCTATTTGTTGAGTGTCGTTTCCCCCCACAGTCACATTCAAATCCAAATAGTCCTTTGCCAGGTTAATCTCCAGTCTAACATCTATAGTCCACACACACAGTGTAAGCGGCTCCACAGCGTCCCCAACACTAATCAGCCCCACTCCACTCCTATATTCAGTCCTATCTCCACACACCAAAGACCCAGGCCTGCACCTCTTCCCCCTAGCGAGCGCCTCACTACAAGGCTCTTGGACTGCATGGGAGTCGGGGCAGAGAGCGCAGTTGTTGGTGCAGGTTTGGCCTTGCAGGCAGTACTGCTGTGCAGAGGAGTTTCTGCATAGGTCTCACAGGACGTAGGCAGTTTGGCCGACAGAGCAGACAGTGCAGGAGTCGGTACATACGGAAACCGACGGGAGTAGGAAAAGCCAGATTATTCGAGTCCCCATATATTGTTAGGACTCCATCCACTGGGAAATGCGGTTTACCTTATGAAGTGTAGGGAACTGCCTATTCATCCATCTCTTTGGAGTGTTCTTACTCCTAGACTTAGGCTAGCGTATCTGTCTCCGTCATCGTCACTCCAAACCGCTCCAGCTCCTTCAGCACCGGGTTGTAAAACTCCGGAAACACAGGCAGTATCAGTCCCAAAGCCGGGGGCGCATGACTGAGCAGCCAGTCCGCAGCAATAGCCACAGGGTAGCCCACCAGTTTAGACACGGAACTGCACTCAGACACTACTCCCTCCATACGCAGAGTGGAGGTCAGTACTCTTGTTTCCCCCTGTAGTTCGTAGGTCAGGACGTGTTCTAGCACTGTGAGGTCGCTTTGGCCGGGGAGGTACACTAGCTTCCTTTGGAACAGCGAAGCAGTGGCGTGCAGTAGGGACTTTTCTTGTCCGACTGGAAGGTCAGTGAGTGCCTCGACCCAGGTTAAATACTGAATAGTGGCTTCAATGTCGCTTGCAGAGAGAGCGGACAGCTTGCTCTGCAGTTTGACAGCGACTTCGTCGTCCCCAGGACCTGCCAGCTCAGATATCAGGTCTCTCCAGGTCTGACCCTCTGGGAACTTTCGCTCCGTCAAGTCGATGAGGCCTAAAGCCACTATTCCTCTCATAATTGCTGCGTAGCCTTCGTACCGCAGCGTAGCTCGTTTGATACATTGCGTCTCTTCCAGCCCATACTTCTCTCGGTACTCCAGACTGTTGCCATTGGGGTAGAACTCCAGTGGAGGGTCATTGGGAGTCGGGTACTTTTTAGCATGCTTCAGCAGGTCCACTCCCTCGACTTCCACCACTTTACCCTCTTCCAAGTACTTGGCAGGCCTCATCACCGACCCAGTGGCTCCCAAAGGCGCCCAGCTGTACTTATACTTGAGCGGGTTGTCACAGGCAGCTGCAGCCGGCACACAGCCACAGGAACTGAGGAAGTGGGTAATGCGGGCTCCCTTCACTTTCAAGTCCGCTATAGCCTTCATAGCAGTCATGTGGTCAATGCCTGGGTCCAGTCCGATTTCATTCATACAGAACAGTCCCGCGGACACCAGTTCCGCCTCCAAAGCCTTCATGTCTGGGTTCACATAGGATGCCGTTACGATGGATTTCCGGGCGCGAATGCACGCCTGCAGCACGTACTTGTGGAACGGAGGCGGCACCATGCTGATCACCAGGTCAGCCTGGGCTGCCTGCGTGGTCGCTGCGTCTAGGTCGGCTGCCACGTCGACTAGGACAGCGGAGGTGTGGGGGTATAGGGCGGAAAGGCTTTGGGCGTCGGAGAGAATGTTGCTGGCGATAATCACGTGGTGGCCTTTGCTGGTGAGATACTCGAGGATTGGCTTGGCCATTAGGCCTGAGCCGAATAGCAGCAGACGCTTACCGCTGGCTTCAGCCATTACAATCAGCCACACAGTGCTACCTATTAAATGACCTGAGAGTCTCCAACTTGGAACTGCAGACATCCAGCCTTCACACCTCCACAGTAAGGCATCACAATAAAACCCTTAGAGCCACTTGGTGGGCTCTCACCTGCTCCATCATTCGCACAAACCCACGAAAGACTGACTTTCGCTGTCTTTTGTCTGCTAACCATCGTAGAAATAGGAGATAGCTCCAGTGCCAGCCCATTCCTGCTGCTTCCGACTCTGAGAGACACACTAAAGGGTCGATGTCTGATACCCAAACATCAAGCGAGAGAAAACCACAACCGATTATTCGCATAAGCAGAAACGTGAATGCGAAAATAGCTTAAATAATGTGGAATTTGAGATTTCCTCTCCTTTGCCCTTCGAAATAAGTCTGGCTTCCAAGGTTGGGTTGGAAACTTCAGCTAAAACTATACTGTCTGTTTAGATCTTACAGCACCCCATGCCTCCACCTAATTGGCAAAAACTCAGTGCGATTCCGCAGGCGAAGGTCACAAGGGGTGCATTACGCACTGTAACAAAATCTGCATAGAAACTGTCGTAGAGCATGCAGCCCAAAGCATGGAAACATGAATTTGAGTCATGTACAGGTCCCGCTGTCTTGGTGCAGAGAGTAGGAGGAACCGCAGTAAACCATATAAACGTAATGATAGGAGAGATACCGGACTGACTGTGTGCTGCCCAATGAAATCTCTTTTTTCCTTCGCTTGCATATGTCTAGAAATGCAGCAGCGCTATAAAAGCCACCAACACCGCCAATTAGACCACAGTGAAGTCATAGATGCGTGCACTCCCATATTAATTGTGCCTACATCACTTCCTTCGCCTGCCCCTCAGCGCCTCTTCCTGCTGCTGCAGTTCCGTGAGTCTCGCTGTGAGTTGACTCCGCTGGCTCAGTAGTCTTTCCAGGCTTTGCTGGATGCTGTGGTGGCGGGCCTGCAGTTCCTAGGTGAGACTCACCAGGTGCATTTCTTTCATACGGGAGTAGTCTTCGAGGGAGTAGAAGGACTGGAAGGTCTTGTCACGGATGGCTTGTAGGGCGTCCCGCAACTCTGTCCTCTTTTTCTCTGCTTTGGCTCTCTGCGTCCTCTCCATCTTCGCCTGCTCTTCTCTCTGGTTCTGCTTAATTTCCCTCATTTTCACCTGCAAGCCCTGCCTTAGGTCCAACTTCTTCCTTTCATACCCCGCCATCATAGCGTTAATTTCCTCCTCCTTCGCAAACACTGCGTTTTCCAAGGCCTCCACCAGCTTCCTCACCTGCGCACCGCCCTCTCCGTCCATTTCCCTCATCTTCTTCCCTATGAACTCAATCAAGTCCTCCGCCCTCTGCTGGTCCTCAGGCTGCAGCAGGCTCTTGCGGGGCCCTACCTTCAGGCGGGACTGCATGAGGGCGTAGTTCAGCTTCACTTCTGATAAATTGGAGGTCAGACTGAGCCGGTTGGACTTGAAGTCGGAGTGGATTTTCTGCAGTTTGCTGCTTAAGTCGTTCATGAGACGTTCTTTTTGGCTCACTTCGCTGCTGAGGGAGTCGCAGTAGGCCTTGGACTGCTTGAGGGAAGAGGCTTCGAGTGCCAAGGTGGCTGTTTTCTCTGCTAAGTTCGCACGATTAGCAGACACTAAGTCATTTAATTGCTCCGGAGACGCAATTAGCAGCAACTTCTCGCTTTCCGCCGTTTTTTCCGCCAGCAAATTGGAGTGTTTTTCAACATTCCTCATCAAATAATGCTTATAAGCCGCCTTTTCCTCTATAGCCGTCTGCAAATCCCTCACTCTCGCAAGTCTATTATTGATTTCCAACTCCTTCACCGATATATTCGCCTTATGAGTATACTGTTCCTCTTTTTGAGCAGATATCAGCACTTTAAACCTTTCCAAGTTCTCCTTTATTGTCAGTTCTTCGAAAATATCAGACTGAGTGCCTTCGCTGGAGTCACTGTACTGCATGTCTTCCTCTGCCTTGGAGCCGGGACGGTCGGAGCCGCGCATTTCGGAGGTTCTAGACACAGAGGAGGCCCGGAGGGACCCGGAGACGATGGAGGCGGAGACGAGGCTGGCGGCAGGAGCTTCTGCCTTGGAAATCACTTGGTAGCCTGTGGAGATTTGGGGCGTTTCCATGTCGACTTTCAGGATATCGACCGGCTTGGGAGTCGCCGAAAGCTTGATAATTTGGTACTGCTTCAGCCAAGCATGCTCCTTTACCTGAGTAGCAGTGGGCCTTTCCTCCGAGTTCTTAACGAGCATTTTTAGGATCAGGTCCTTAGCGAGAGGGGAAAAGGCCAGGGAGAACTTGGGCTTAGCGGAGGCTATGCTGTGTGGCACTTACTTGGACAGGACTTTGGCCTTGGCGCCGGCTTTGAAGGGCGTGCTGCCGATCAGCATTTCGTAGAGCAGCACGCCGAGACACCAGATGTCCATGCCGGGGCCGTGGCCTGTTTCTTCCACGATTTCTGGAGGCAAGTACTCCAAAGTCCCACATATCGTAGTCCTCGGCACCCCCACATCCTGATTGAAGTAGTTGGACCAGCCAAAGTCCGTGAGCTTGACTCTGCCCTGCCTGTCCAGCAGCACGTTTTCAGGCTTCAAGTCCCTGTGAATGATAGCGGGCACATGTGAGTGCAGGTACTCCACGGCTGTGGCTACTTCCCAGAAGATCTGTGCGGCCACAGGCTCCATTATCTGCTTTTCCTTGAAGATCTTGGAAAACAGAGTGCCGCCCTCTGCGAGTTCCAATATGAGGTAAAAGCATCGTTCATCCTCAAAGTGATTGTGTAGTTTGATGACAAACGGGTGACTGAGTTCATACATAATGACGACTTCCCTCTTGAACTGCGGCAGCATACTGAGCACGTTCTGCTTCGGCACCTGCTTGATGGCGTAGATTCGCCCACTAGCGAGATGCCTGGCCTTCCAGACCTGCCCGAAAGCCCCGTCGCCCAGCTTCCGCTCGAAAGCGAAGTCTTCTCGCTTCAGTTCTTCCTCCTCGCCACTGACAACACTTGGGGAAGGGAACAGGTACTTGCTGCCTGCGCGACGATGGGCCATTTTGCCTGCCCACACTATATATCCACAGAGGGAGCAGGGTTGGCTATATCTCAGACAGGGAATTGCCCACTGTCCCTACCAAGAGCTAGTTAGTGGGCAAGCGACTGCCTATGTCCCTCCACGTATCCGCCGCCCTGAGCGTCTCTATGGCCACCAACTCATCATCTCTGGCGAAATGTTGGTACCAAGTCTCGATTTCCGCCCACAAATCGAAGGAAAAGGCGTATTGGAGCCCTGTTTCTCCCTTTATTTGCTCCGCTTGTAGCAGTTCCCCCACCATTTCCGCCCCTGAGGCCTCGCCTCCGGCCTGTAGAATTAGTCGAAGGAGCCTAATTCCCGCCTCTTTGTTGATAGTTTTGCGGTGATATAGCTTATTCCACACAGTTTCCGCTAGGACTTGCCCAATAATATAGGTGTAATAGGACCCGCCGTATTCCGCCAAGTGCTCAAAGCTGCGGTACCAGTGGGTTTCTTTACTGTCAGGCAAGGAGTAGAGCTGGTTAGGAAAGGCCTGCATGAGACTGGCGTGGATTTGGCCTGGAGCCAGGGTGTTAGAGTGCAGTTGCAGGTCGAAAAGAGCTCTTAGCAGCAAGCTTTGATGCTCAATTGCTCTGAAAACGTATTTCGCTGACATGAGGGACTGGAATAGAGTGAGGGAAATGGGCTGCTTCGTGGACTTGTTGACTGCCCACTGTTTGACGTAGTCGTAGTCGGTGAGGAAGAGTTCGAACAAGTGAGAGGGGAACTCTGCGAAGTCCAGAGGAACGCGAGTGCCGCTGAAGCACTGAAACTCAGTTTTACTTGCTAAAGCGTGCACAGCGTGTCCGAATTCGTGAAAAAGCTCCTTCGCTTCCTCATAGTCCAGCTCCGCCTCTAGCAATTCCCCGAGGTCTGGAGCCAGTTTGGAGCCCACTACAGAGGAGTAAGCGCAGACAAGGACTGATATCGGGCGCTGCTGACGACTAGAAGTGGTAGATTTCTGCTTGGAACAGCGCACATTGAGCTTGGAAGCCGAAGTATGCTGCTTCCCAGGCCTTTGGAACAGGTCCAAGTACAGCACTCCCAAGTGTTCCCCCCTCTCCCACATTTCCACCTTGACAATATCATTACTCCAAGTCTCTACTGAAGGACAGGCCTTTACCCTCATCTCCACTCCCATAGTCTCCCTCATCACTAAAGTCATCCCAGCCAGTACATTCCCTAACGTGAAGTACTTGGAAGACTCCAAGGCCTTCGCTATCCTCGGCACAGAGTGCTCCCTGAGCCTGGCTAGAAAGCGCTTGGAGTAGAAGGGAATGTCCCAGGGACGCAGGACTGTGGGGTTACTGCGGTCTTCTTGCTCGAGTCTGGCTTTGGAGTCTGCCAGAATGCCGAGTTCGTTGTGTAGCTTGGGGAGGATGTGTGGGTAGCAGGCAGAGAAGATGGCTTCTGCACGGGGCTGCGGGAATAGCTGGTGGGACATGAAGAGATCTGTATAGGAGGAGTAGCCCAGTACAGAGGCTAGTGCGCCTCTGGCCTGTGCTAGCTGTGTTAGGACTTCTTCGTTCCCTGGACAGGCGGTCATTAGTGCTAAGAACAGCCGATTTCGCACTGATTCATGCTTTGCGTTTCCCAGTACTTTCACTATATCTGCCAGTGGCAGGACTACTGAGAACTGCTGGGCGTACATGCCGCCCTGTCTCTCAGGCCTCAGGGCAGTGGGCAGACTGTCCAGTTCTTCATAGTTGAAAGTCACTTCGGTGCGACTTTGCTTGATGTTCGAGAGAAATTCCTCCTCCAAAGCGCCAATTTGCGCTTGAATTGCGACTTTCTGCATTTGCTTTTCTCTGGGCAAATGCGAGCCTTCTCGTTCGAAGTCCTTCATCAGTCTTTCAGTGAATCTCTGCTGCTCCCTGGTCAGTAGGTGAAACACAGGGTCGAATTTCAGCTCCACCAATGACCAATAGAACCAGGGATCTGAGTTCAGTTCTCTCATAGTTTCCGCCATTTCCTGCAGAACAGACTGGGCAGTGTCGCGGTAGGCGGGAGTGGGGTGCAGTTGCACCACTGCTGCAGCTAAATCAGCCACCGAACTGACTTGGTTGGAGATTTCGTCGATGAGGTGGAGACGGAGGAGGGAAGGACGGCTGGCTTTGAGGCGGAGACGAAGTTCTTGCACTCTGCCCAATGCGAAGGAGTGGAAACTGAGCAGGTCGGAAGCAGCAGCCAAGCCGCGCACTCCGAACTTCGACATATTACCAGTCCTTATGCTTTACACGCCTTACTAAAGACCGAACTCTGCCCCGCCACCAGCATTTCCTTGTCTCTCAGCGTGCTTTCCGTCGCCAAGGTCTCCAGTAGCAGTGCAGCTCTGAGTCTCCCTCGGTCGTAACTCCTAGCCTGGTACTCAGTCTCATCCTTACTGTATAGTAACAAACTGCGAGTCAAAGTGGTCTCTTCCTGGCCTTTCCTGCACCGCAGAGGGGATAAATTGAGGTACGGCAGAGACACTTCAGCGATGCATTGGTGAGTTGGAGTGGGAGTGAAGGCCTGGAGTCGTCTGGGAGTCACTGTTTTCATGGTGTTTAGGACTGGGAAATACGGTCCTTCTGCCTCTGTTCGTAGGGCGGAAGTGGCTTTAAAGCTTCTCTTGCGTGAGGGCTGATGTGGACTTTTCGTCTTTATAAACTCGCGAAATCGTTCTAAATCGCTCTTAATCTGCATCCGATTCTGCCAGTCTCTCAGTCCAAAGCGCAGCAAAGTCTCCAACAGTCTCCTCTTCCTGTCCCTCGCCAACAGCACAAGCCTCACTGTATGCCCCGCTACACTCTCATAGTCCCTAATCACATCCCTCAGGTCGATTTCCCTGCTTCCAGCCTTCGTGCGGATCCACACATCTCCCTCTCTGCGCTTGAGAGCCTTGATTACAGTGGCGGGGTAGGCAGGCACACTCAGATCCACGAGCTGCAGACTGTACTCTTCCACTCCTGCAGTTTCCGTCTGCAGCTGAATGCTGAGAACCGGGATTCTGCGCATATAGTGAGCTGATGGGTGGCCACTGAATGGACTTTGGACAAGAGAAGTGCTGACTAGCACCAGAGTATCAGGGTGGAGAGGAGAGTCGAACAGAGGCTCGTCCGGGCCTGTTTTGGCGCTGATAAGGAGAGGGGAGTTGGCAGAGGGATGTGTAGGGGAGCTGGTGGGCCAGGGCTCTTTGAGACACGCCTCTTGCAGTGGGAAAAGCCTAGTTCCGCCCTGCATTTATCCCTGCTATGAAGGGCCTTCTCCAAATGCAGCTAACACATGCAGGTAGCTATAGCCTTCCTAACTGTAAATGCTCATATCGCACAGTACCTCAAGCACAGGCTTTAGCCCTTTCTACATGTGAATCATCGACTACAGTCTCTGACATCACTCCAGAATTCCCTATTTACAAACCTCTAAAGGCAGACTCTGTATCCGCTATCAAGGAACAATCACTTAAAAGCGGTCAAGTTCCTGCTTGATCGCTTGTGCGAGGGGGACAGCATCCCCTCACATCTGCTTATCAGCACCTTCAACGACTTCTCTCTATCCGCCTTCTTTCGGACTTTGCAGAGTCTTGGCAGTGTCCTCGTCCTTTCCTTCTCCCCCAGCATTGAACTTATCCTCTTCAGTGTTGCAGTCACAGCATCGTGCACAGGCGACTCAGCAGGTGAGACACTCCGTCTCCCTCTCTGTGGCGACAGCGTGCTCAGCCTCGTTATCATGCTGTTCGCGTTTATTTCCTCAGTTTTGGCCTTCAAAGTGCTCTGAGCCCGATGGTCCGCGCCCGGACTGAGCAGGCTTTGCACCAAAGCGAACTAGGGAGGACATACCTTGTAGTTAGTAGTGTGGTACAGGCCTCTAGCACGCCGCACTGAACTGAAGTAGGCTCTTTTCTGCTCTTTGTAGATAGACCGCTGCACAGACGCCATAGCTATTTTGGCAATGGAGGTGCGAGGAAGGCTGGGTAGGCCGTTTAGAGGTGCTGAGAGGGAGTTGGACAGGAACTAGGCTAATTGGTGGGGAGATGCTGGATATAGGGTGAGTTTGCTAAGCAAATAACTGCTAAATAATTGACATGATTGCAATTATTGGCAATTTAGTTCTGCAGATATGATCCAATAGTGCCAAACCGCCTTGCAACTTCCAGAAATGAGCAAATCGATAAGACACTTCGCTTTCTCTATCATAAATCTGCCTTCAGAGTCAGAAACCAGCCTAGAATCCGCACCTTGCAGCGAATTTGAGTGTCTACTCTAACTTTCGACCCGCAAATCTGTCCAAAGTGATAAATTGCGTACATTTCTCTATCCAAACTTACCCTCAGCGCTTAATTTCACTGCAGACCTGCTAATTATAATAAAATGAAGTCCGGAGGTCTGCCCCGAGCCATCGACCCTCTCCCCGACAAAAAGCCTCTCCTGCGCAAGAAGATAAACCTCACTCGCGCTAGTTCCCTGAGCCTGAAAACCCGCATTCCTGACAACTCCCCTGGCTCTTGCGGCTCCAAGGCCCAGAAGTCCCTCTCCACTTCCACACTTCCTCGCAAGTCCGCCTTGTTAGCTACTACCTTCAGTGGACACCTGCCCAGTCTGCACCTGGAGGCTTTGCGCCTGCCACGCACTCACCCTCCCAAGTCTCGCAAGCCCTTTACTATAAAGAAGCGCTTTTCCGACATGTCGGAAACTCTAGACCGCATCCCCAGTACCGACTGGCTGAGTTCCCTGCTCTACTCCAAGCCCGAGTTCCCCCGCGCCTTGGAAAGGAACCTCGACAAGTGCAGGAAGCGTCTGGCCAAAATCAGGATAGTGAGAGAAGCTATAAGGGAGGAGGACGGGGATACGTCGGAGAGAAGCTTTCTGCAGGAAACTGCTTACTTCTAAGAGTGTGTATAAGACGCGTACTCCCGTCTACGAACCGACTTCTTGTCATCGATGGTTCTGAGGATCTCTAAGAAGGCGGAGATAGACGCAGGCGCGGGAGTGGACTCCACCTTCGTCACTTTGGCAGTGTGCGGCGAGGCAGTTGTGCCAGTCCGAGTCCGTTTCACAGCCTTTTTCTTGTTCCTTTCCTCCGCTTCTGCCTTTTTTCCATCCCCTCCTGCCTTGCCTTTTCCTCCTTCGCTTGCATAGAGTCGCCTCAGTCCAGGCCACCGGGCCACTAGGTCAGAAACCGCAGGCAAAGCGGGTAGAGACCGAAGATAGGGCGGCCAGCCCATAGAAGGCGGCTGCTGGGCTGGAAGGCGTGTGAGGCCCTTCGCAAGCAGCAATACATCCGTGTGTTGCGAGGAGTTCATTATATATCAAAGAGGCAGGATGCTGTCCAGTCCATATTGAGTTTAGTCTCTATCCCTGCTTTCTGTTGCCAGGCTAATATAGGGACTTGCTAGGTACTTCCAGAAGCTAGTTCTACCCTAGATCAGCTCTAGAAGTGCTCCGAGCGGTACGTGGTCTGAGCCCTGTTGGGAGTTGGGCAGGGCTGTTTCTGCCCTGCACTCCGCCTCTTCGGGAGTCTGCAGTAGTTCTCTAGGCACTAAGTTCCCGCTGTGGAAGATATAGTCCAAACAGCCCACGAACTTATAAGTAAAGTTCGTAAAGGCAGGGTGTTGGCCTTCTTTGTAGTCCTTGTAGGCGCTAAATAGCCTTTTTTCCACTATTTTCGGCCTTTGCATTTCCTGAACCACCTCACTATCCGGGAAAGAGTTGAAATCTCCAGTCAGAACCACAGCGTCTGCAGCAGCCTTGCAAGCCAAATCACTCCCGCGGCTCAAATAACACTTCGCCTGCTCCAACTTGATATCCGGGTACTGCGGATTCCAGAACAAATGCGCCACTCCAATACACAACCTCACTCCATCCGCCTCGAATAGTCCCAATAGGCCAACATTGTGTTGGACGAAGTTGGGGTTCAACTGGGCTTGCGGCAGATCGTCGAAGTCGATAGTGCGGGAAAGGAGCAGGGACCAGGGGGCTTTGTAGGCAATTAGGCAGCCGTCCCAGCCTGGAAGTCGCTGCACGTATATCGACTTGTAGTCCCAGAAAGCCAGCAGAGCCTGGTAGTGGTCCTCGTAGTGGTCGATTTCTTGCAGACATAGGAAGTCGGAAGAACTCAGGGAGCTGAGTGTGTCTGCCTGAAATAGGCATTACGATTCTGGACTTACGGTAGTCGAAGTGCCGCTTTTCAGGGGTTATTCCTTGGTGCAAGTCCTCAAGTGTGCTGGACAGCACGTTGTAAGTCACAACCCGAATAGTCCTGCCAGCACTCTCCCCAGTCCTAAGCCACATTATCCATTTAGACCTTACTACCCGGCCCTATGGCCGCTCTGAACTTCCCTGTCAGCGTCAAATACCCGATTTCCCGCACATACATAAACGCAGGGTCACTCTCTGGCACACCTTTGAGGTAGTCGTTAATTAGCAAATTGACAAGCTTGCGGAACTGATGGGCGTACTCCACACTCATCTCATACCCCACTACTCGCAACAGCCCTGCTATCACTGCAGGCAGACGAACACAGGACGCGTCATAGGGCGCATTCGCGTAGCTGGCCAGGAGCGTCCACGCCTCGGAAAGGGTGACTTTGGTCTTTGCGCGCATTAGAAAGGCGTAGAGGATGGCTAGGCCGTAGCTGTGAGTGAGCGGCACTTGGAGGGCTGAGAAGTTGGGGTGAGTGCGGGCGGAAGGGTGCAGTCCTGGCTCTTGGGTCTGCAGTTCGTGCACAAAACAGCTTTCGAACAGGCTCCACTCCTGCGACAACAAGCACACCCAGCCAACCCACTAGGCAGGGAAATAGTAACAAGTAGCTATACCTTTCCAGCGAACCAGAGAGTCAGCGAGCACTAGTCCGTTGGGCTGGCGGAGGTAGTGGATGTTCAGCTTGATGAGTTGCTCAGCGAGGAGGAACAAAGGTGCAGGGGTGCGCTGGATTGTACCGCTCAGTCGGTCCCTTAGCCTGCGAATTCGCATAGCGTTGGGCGTTTCAGCAACAATGCTGTATGCAAACCGAGTAACTTCCTTGTAAGTTTCCTCTCCGATAGAGTTTCGAAGTCGTTGTTTCGTGGTCAAGTGTTCCTGCAACGCCCTGATATTGCTGTTAGACGGGTCTGGAAGGCTGGGCCTGTCCTCTGCAGCAAGTCGAGAAGCGTAGGTGTCTCTAACATCAGCTGCTTCTTGCCTGGGAACAACATCCATTGAGTTGGGAACAGGCTTGCTGGCTGTATGGAAGCCTGTGGACAGTGGAATTGCATTGGAAAGGCGGGTAGAGGGGAAAGTTACTCGACTGACAGAGTGGAAGGGGGCGGGAACGGAGCTGTTTTCTGCCATTTCGACCTGTTGGTAGGCCACTGGAGGCTGAGAGATGGCAGGTGCAAAGGGCTGAGTGGTGTAGACAGGGAGTGGCACTGCAGGGGGGAAGCCACTGAATTGGCCAGTAGAGACTAATACACGGGCAGTGGGAATGTCCTCGTTCCTTGTGCCCTCAGAACTGGTGGCGAAAGGCACCACTTCCATAGCACTGGCCTCCTTCCCACCTTGCGAATCTCTGTCCCCGCCTTCCTTGATGACCTTTTCCTTGGGCAGGTCCACAATAGAGGGTGTGTGTGTGAGGACAGGGGCGGGTTCTTCTCGCTGTTGCGCGGCCTTGACTGCCTCTGTGACCTGCTTCGTCACTTCACTGAGTCGCTGCAGAGCTGCAGCTTCGAAGGCGTTCATTTGCCGCAGACACTCGACTTCCGGGTCCGCGGCTAGCGGCAGCAAAGGCACTGCCAGTTTCACAAGGGGAATGGAGCTGGGCTGGACTAAGGCGCAGACCCGAGATTGAGTGTTGTCCACAGGGATTGGCTTGGGAAAGCCTCCTGGAATGGCTCGAAGTAGGGGAATGGGCGGACGCCTGCTCAGGTCTGCTTTCTGTTCCACTGCCTGGATGGTCCGTATAGTGGACTGCAAGGAGTCCTGTGAGCCCTCGGAAGTGAAACTTGTCGTCGAGTCTATTGGGGAAAGCATCAGTTCCTGTGTGTTTGGACCTGCTATAGTCATGGTTTTGACCGTTATGCCCTTCTCCACTACGACAGTGGGCCAAAACAGCTGCAAAAGGACGAGGCAGTAGGCGAGTACTTCCAAGCCTACATACAGCCACAGAGCAGGACTATGGCCCAGCACGCGTATCGCTGCAATGGCCACTCCAATGCTCACTAGCACCGGCTTGCTGCGTATCATTTTACTTATTAACTAGGGTATCTAAGGTGGGGACTGGTTTGCTGGGTGCTTTAGAGGAAATCAGGCCTTTGTTTAACTGTAACTGAGAATGTTTATCCCTGAAAGTGCATTGACTTGTTCACTTCTCTCATCTATTGGACGCAGAAGTTCTTGAGTCAGCCTTTCACTTTCCAAGAAGCAGCTCTGGCAGCAGTTTCGCCTAGTGGGTAAGACCGCAGGCAGCCATAAGGCGCTATCAGAGGTGTATACAAGATGGAAGGCTTTGACCCCTACGCAGCCGAGCTCACTGGCGTACTTCCCACCTAGACCTCCATCATGGCCGTCACTTTCGACCAAGGCGTCCTCCTGGGCGCAGACTCCCGCACCACTAGCGGAGTCTTCATCCCTTCCAAAGTCTCTGACAAGATTGAGCCTATCCATCGTCGCATATTCTGCCTACGGTCCGGCAACTCCGCACACACGCAGACTATCTCCAGGTACGTGCGGCACTACCTGAACATGCAAGCAGTGGAGGAGGGCGGCCTGCCGCAAGTTTTCACAGCAGCCAAGCTCTTCGCCAGCATTTGCTACTCCAACAAGAACTTCCTGGAAGCCTCCATCATCTGCGCAGGGTGGGATGACGTGCAGGGCGGACAGATCTACGAAGTTCCACTGGGTGGGAGTCTCATGAAGCAGCCTTATGCTATCGGAGGGTCGGGCAGTGGCTATATTTACGGCTTTTGTGATGCGAACTGGAGGGAAAACATGTCTCTAGCCGATGCCAAGGCGTTCGTCTCCAAGGCGCTGAGTCTCGCTATCAACAGAGATGGCAGTTCGGGAGGAGTCATTCGTCTCACCACCGTCACTCCTGCAGAAGTCACCAGAGAGTGGGTTCCTCGCGAACAGCACTTTAGGACTTAAGCTAGGCTTCCGGCTCTCCATTGTCTTCACACGGCTTCAACTCGAACTTCATAGTGCCTTGGTTGTTCCGCACTCCTGAGTAGGTGTGCAGCACCTCTGCAGCCGAAACCGCATCACGACGCACACCAGCTTTGATCACAGGAGGGGAGAGCTCCACTAGTTCTTCAATATGCTGACGCTGAAGAGGAGTCAGCGGGGAGTCTGGGTCTTTTACAGGCTCTTCCATATTGTGAGGCTATAGTAAGGCCGATATTAGTGGGGATAATTGAATGAAGGCTGCAATATGAACGAGGATTAGAGTTATGGGAAAAGACGGACTGAAAATTGAAGTGCTAGTTAGAGACTTAGAATTATAATGGCTTCATCGAAAGATCCCTACTCGATACTGAACAAAGACCCAGAGAGGGGGGTGTTGAAGCCCAAGTTCGATCCCAGTGTCAGGGTGCAGAGGTACAGGCCCGGGGCGCTTCCCAAGTGGGCGCACGAGGAAGCCAGCGAAGCCAATGAGGAATCTGCCGCTGCTCTTCGCTCAGGCAGCATCTCTATCGACTCCGCGAACTTCCAAGTCACAGACCTCTGCTCCATCCCCTCCTCGGACCCTTACCCTACCCAACCCACGCCTTCTTCGCCCATGCACTCAGACTCCTCAGACCTGTACGAGTCTGACGACTACACCTACCAGCCTCCCAAGCCGCTCTTCAAGCCTGTCTTTGTCCCAAAGCACCAGCGAGTCACAGAGACGGAATCTGCAGCTAGAGAGGCGGAAGAAGAAGTAGTGGAAGCGGAACTGCACCGCCAGGCGGAAAGCCGCAAAGAAGACACTCAGAGACTAATCACACAGGCTATTACTCAGGAAGCCCAAGACGTACAGAGCGATTCCGAGCTGATTTCAGACACTGACGACTCTGGAGACCCTGCTGAGTACAAACAGTGGAAGCTCCGGGAAGTCAAGCGAGTCATACGTGAGGCGACTGAGAGAGCAGGGCGTGACAAGGAGCTAGTGGAAGTGGAGCGCCGGAGGAACCTCACGGATTGGGAGCGATCTGAGGAAAATAAGCGCTTGGGAACTGACGAAACTGCTAAGCCTGAGCGCATGCCTATGCGCTTTATGCAGAAATGGGCGCACGCAGGCGCCTTCTTCCAAGAGCGAGACACTGAAGGGAAAGTGGATCCGATCTTTATGAGGGATGTGAATGCTCCAGTGGAGGGGGACTTTGACAAGAGTGTGCTGCCCGAGGCACTGCAGAAGCGTAGAGGCAACTTCGGCTTGAAGGGGCAGAGCAAGTGGAAGCACTTGACTGCGGAGGACACTACGGACTTTAACCCGGATTTTAAGCCTGATGAGAAGTTGGTGTTGAAGCAGCAACTCAAGCAAGGCGGGTACAAGGGAATGAACCGCTTTTCACAGCGGTAGTAGAGCCCTTCTCAGACTGTTAGTGTCACTTCTGTGCTGGGTCCTAGTCCAACTCACTAGCAGAGGATAGGCGAACTTCCCCTAACATGTGAAAACAGTTGTTGAAAGGCCTGCCAGTAGCACTGCAAAAGGGATCTGTGGGGAAGATCCAGCTAAAAGTGTGCATTTTCAGCTATATTTTTTTCTGCGTTTTATTCCACTGAAGCAAATCTGGTCCTCGAGTCCGACACTTAAGCGCATTCTCTATGCTGAAGACTAATCACCAGCCACAATTTGGACTAAAACCCAAGGAAGGCTGGACCTTCGTTGTAATAGGATATACCCACATACTGTCTTTCTAGCTTACCGATAACACTTGCCCAAATCTCTGTTTTCTATGCACTGCCCTCAATCTGTGCTGTGCATGTATTGGCCACTAGCTGGAGAAACTTTCCTGCCTAGTCCTCCACATAATATGGGAGCAGTAGGGCTAAGCGCAGGTCACCTCCACATCCACCTAGACACCCGCAACTTCCAGGCGGGCGACCAGCTTATCGGCACTGTGTACCTCAAGCTAATTCAGGGAGTGCAAGCCCGCGCCTTGTGTCTGCTGTTCGATGGAAAGGAAAATATCGAGTGGGAAGGAGAGAACGGCAAACATAAAGGTGGAAGTCACTTCATAAGGCAGAAATTCCCTATCTTTATCTTCTCACAAGGGTACCTGCCTCCTGGTGACTATAGCTTCCCCTTCGCTTTTGTCCTGCCTGCGACTTTGCCTGGATCTTTCTTCCTCTATGAAACATTTCTGGAAGCCGAAATTCGCTATACGCTGGATGCACTGATAGAAGGCTCGAGTGCTCGAATTGAGTGGTCCGAAGTGATTTTGCATGTGTCTCAGTTGATGACGAACCCAATCTACTCCCTCTCGGGGAGTGCAAGTACCCGCTTAGCGTCTTGCTGTCGCGACAAAGGCGTAGTTCAAATCCAGATTGCCTTCTCCAAAAGCGCATATGTGCCAGGGGAAAGAGCGGAGTTGATAGCGGAAGTGAACAACTCCCAAAGTGCTTTGGACGTAGCGGGCTTTAAAGTCAAACTTATTCGGAAAGTGCGACTGAGAAGTCACGGAGGACACATACATGTGAGGCAGACGGAAGTGTGCAATTGGGACATACTGCAGAGAGTGCCTCGAGGAGAAGCGCTGTTGGGCGAGCAAAGCAGACACGAGATTCTGGATATTCCCAATATCATAAGCGGCGTAAAGCTCTCCACGACAGTGCACAGTGAGTATTTGGAGTGTGTGTACTCGATTACAGTGCATCTCAAGATGGCAGGGGTGTGTCAGTGCGTTCCTACGCCTGAAGTGCAGCGTTCAATTGTGATATATCCACGCCAACTGCCCCCTCACCTCCCACCTATGACGCCTCAAGGCTGGACTCCACAGGTCATGCCCATGGCGCAGTTCTCTGTTGGCCAAAATTATGACTACATCCCAGGTAATTTAGTTCTCAATTAATCACTACCTAATATGAGATTTTAGTCAAGAAATATGTTAGTGCTAAAAGAAATACCGGAATGTTTAGGAAATTGCCGCCACCTACCGGAAGTCCACAAAGAGACGATTTTCATTAGCAAAATCTCAAGTTTTTGGACAAGAAGCTGCAGGGAGTGAATCTGCGATGAGGAAAGCGACTCCCATTTCAGTCTGAATTGCTCCAGCAAGGCTAAGTCTCAGTAGATAATTGACAGCTGAGCACTACATCAACGAAGGGGGATTCAGCATTGAAGGCTACAGGTGGCTGGCTACATGTACTGTTTAAAAAGAAACTTTGCTTTCTTATTGCGTTATATCTGGGATTAGGTGTAGCCAAGTCCAGGAAGTCTACTCCTCCTTCTGAAATAGCACTGTCTGCATGTCGGTTCAGAGCTCATTGGCGCCGTATAGCTCCGATTTCGTCAAGATGTGAGGCCTCTTCTGATATAGCTTTGGAATGACTGGTGTAGACATTGCTAACTGCGTGTAGCACCTGGATTAGTCACTAGCTGCAGAAACTTCTCTGCTTTATTGATCATTCTTCCAAAACAGCACTAAATTCCCACTTCAACAAATCACTTGGGCCGTATTTCCTGCCATTCAAGGTACTCCTCGCCATAATATGGGAGGAGTAGGGCTAAGCGCAGGTCACCTCCATATCCACCTAGACACCCGCAACTTCCAGGCGGGCGACCAGCTTATCGGCACTGTACACCTCAAGCTGTTTCAGGGAGTGCAAGCCCGCGCCTTGTGTCTGCTGTTCGACGGAAAGGAACACACGGAGTGGGGACCAGAAGATAACAAAGCTAAAGGTGGAAGTCACTTTATAAGGCAGAAATTCCCTATCTTTATCTTCTCGCAAGGGTACCTGCCTCCTGGCGACTATAGCTTCCCCTTTGCTTTTGTCCTGCCTGCGACTTTGCCTGGGTCTTTTCACCTCAATGAAGGATTTCTGGAAGCCTACATTCGCTATACGCTGGATGCACTGATAGAAGGCTCGAGTGCTCGAATTGAGTGGTCCGAAGTGGTTTTGCATGTGTCTCAGTTGATGACGGACCCAATCTACTCCCTCTCGGGGAGTGCAAGTACCCGCTTAGCGTCTTGCTGTCGCGACAAAGGCGTAGTTCAAATCCAAATTACCTTCTCCAAAAGTGCATATGTGCCAGGGGAAAGAGCGGAGTTGATAGCGGAAGTGAACAACTCCCAAAGTGCTTTGGACGTAGCGGGCTTTAAAGTCAGACTTATTCGGAAACTGCGACTGAGAAGTCACGGAGGATACATACATGTGAGGCAGGAGGAAGTGTGCAATTGGGATCTAATGCAGAGAGTGCCTCGAGGAGAAGCGCTGTTGGGCGAGCAAAGCAGACACGAAATCCTGTATATCCCCGATATCATGGGCGGCATTGAGCATTCCACGACAGTGCACAGTGAGTATTTGGAGTGTGTGTACTCGATTACAGTGCATCTCAAGATGGCAGGGGTGTGTCAGTGCGTTCCTACGCCCGAAGTGCAGCGTCCAATTGTGATATATCCACGCCAACTGCCCCCTCACCTCCCACCTATGATGCCTCAAGGCTGGACTCCACAGGTCATGCCCATGGCGCAGTTCTCTGTTGGCCAAAATTACGACTACATCCCGTCTCCTATGCTCAGATAGTCTAGTTCTCTATATGCCACTGAGACTTAGCAAGGTATAAGCTGTTTCGAGGAAAATCTCGCAAAACTGAGGCTCAGGAACTCGCGAAAAACTCGCTAGCGGAGCATCATTATTAAGCGAAGGTAAATTCAGCATTGAGAGAAACAGTAGCTGGCAAGCGGCGTGTGTTGTTTAAATGGAGCTATGTCTTCTCCATTTGTTGTTGAAATTTGTACATGGGTGGGAAGGGAAGCAAGCATGACAAGCCAAGTCCAGGCAGCCTACTCCTCTTGCTGGAAGCGCGCAGTCTGCAGGCTGGTTCAGAACTTACTGGCATCATACATCTCCGGCTTCTTCAAGACGTTCGTGCGCATTCGCTTGGTCTGCTCTTCCAAGGCTGGGAGCGCTGCCAGTGGGAAGAAACTCGCACTGAAAAGGAAGCTGATGGGACGGAGAAGACTGTCACGGATGTCTATAGGGGCGAGTATTTGCTGGTTATGCAGAAACTCCCAATATTTGCGTTTACTGAGGGTATTTTGCGAGTGGGAGACTATAGCTTTCCCTTCACTTTCCTTTTGCCTACTAACGTCCCTAGTTCCTTTGAACTCCTCCAAGGCTCAACTGAAGCCCGCATTCAGTACAGTCTAACTGCCCTTATAGATGGACTGAGCGATGACATCACCCCGTCAACTACGACTTTCAATATTTCCAAGGTCATGAACGAGTCCATCCACTCCGTTGTGGCGTCCAGAACAGCGCCTCTCTCCACCTGGTGCGGCTGTGTCAAGAAAGGCGAAGTGCACTTCAAAGTCTATTTCCACAAGGACGCTTATGTTCCTGGGGAAATAGCGGAGTGCATAGTAGAGGTCAACAACACCAATAGCCAGCTAAACGTCACTGGGGTGCGAGGATGTCTCTTCAGGACTGTGCGACTTTACGATGGCAAAGGCAGCTCTACACTATTGAATCAGCTCATTAGTCAGACAACAACGAGGCAGTTAGTCCCTAGTGGACAGTCACTATTGGGAGAGCAAAGTATTCGCATGTGTTTGGTGCTTTCAGACCCTGGCAATCAGCTGATAAACACTACTTCTGCCAATGGTAAGCTTGTTCAATGCACGTTTCACGTCACTGTTTTTGTGAATGTACAGAGTATTGGACACAGTCCATCCATTGCACAAACAGTAGTGATATATCCCTCTCAGCTGCCAGTGGTTCCGGCCCCAGTGGTGCCAGAAAACTGGGCTCCACAGGAAATGCCGGGAGTGTATGTCGAAGGAGACCAGCCTTCAGCCCCGCCTTTGCCTTAGTGTAGCTAACATCCCCTCCCTAAGGAATAGCAACTCCGCAAGCAGAATAGAGCCTTAGCACACAAACAAGCTCAGGTGTACTCGTATTGGTCAGAACTGAATGAGAGCAGTTGGAAAGGGGTCGCGGGGAGTGCGGATAGTTTATTTTCCATTCTTTTCTGGTTTTTTCCCTGCTACTCCCCTTTCTTCCCGCAGCGAATTCCCTTCCTTTCCTCTTTCTGCCCGACAACTCCCCTGGAATATTGGATGGTCAGCATCGGGATAAAAGATGGGCAACGGGGAGGCCTCAGGAGCGCTTCACTTAGACGTAGAGACTCGCAACTTGCAGAGTGGACAGGTGGTGCAAGGCATGGTGTACCTCGTAGTCACCCAGCCTACTCCCGCCCATGATCTCGTCATTTACTTCAAAGGCAAGGAAAAGACCAAGTGGTCGATTCGGCGGAAAGAACGCAGTCTACTCACTGGGAGAGACGAGTATGTGACGTACTCGTACTCTGGACACCAGGACATCGTCAAGCAGCGCTTCGTGATCTTTGTATTCACTGCAAGTGTGCTGCAGCCGGGACAGTACAGCTTCCCTTTCTCACTGCAGACGCCAGCAGGCCTGCCCAACACCTTTTCCTACAAGCCTCACTACAACGCTATCCTGGACCCAGGCCCCACTGTAGCCACTATCGCCTATAAACTCGTAGCGAAGGTCGAAGGCGGCGAGGCCAATGTCAAGAAATCCTCCATTCACCTCAACTTGACTCGGCCGGTCACGGAAGTGTCAGCGGCTGTTAGCGGCTCGACCAATGCGCGTATTTCCACGTGGTGCTGTCTATCCAAAGGCAGCGTGAAGGTCTCCGCCGACTTCGACAAGAACATGTTCGTCCCCGGCGACACGGCTACAATCAGCATAGACGTAAACAACGAAGAAAGCCAACTCGCAGGAACAGAGCTCCATGCCACCCTTACTCGCGTGGTAAGGCTCAGAGACCAGAACGGCAGACAGCACGTGATTACCAACTCTGTCAACAAGGTCTCTCTGCGCGAACCCATTGCCCCTGGGAAGGGTCTGATGTCTTCTACGAAGAGGACTCTGCAGCTGGCAATCCCGAGGGATGAGACTATGGAGAGTGCGGGGACTGTGGCGGGGAGACTGATTGAGTGTGAGTACTTCTTGTCGGGGGAAGTGGAGATGGACGGCTGCTGCATGTGTTGTGGGGACACTCCGAGAGTGTCCAAAGCCATGGTCCTTTACCCTGCGGCAATGATGAAAGTCGCCCTCCCTCCTCCGCCTGCTGACTGGAACCCTCAGGCCATGGCAAGACAAGACTTCGTTGTGGCGTATCAAGGCCCAGCGCCCTCCGCCCCTCCCATGCCTTAGTTAAGTTCTAGTCCAGGCAATGCTAGGACCACCATCATAGGTAGGGACTTCACTACCGTGGGAAATTGGAAGCATAGATTTGCAAGCTATAAGCTACATGAGAGATTGGCTGTTGTCTTCTGTAAATAGTCCATATAAAACACCGTATTATTTCAGGTCCTTTGTGCATATCGACGTTTTAGCGTTATAATGGGCACAACGGAGAGCTTTGGAGGCCTTCACATTGACGTGGATTCGCACAATATCATGTCAGGAGACACTCTGAAAGGCACAATTTACCTACTAGTGAAGCAGCAATCTGTGGGCTCCTACTTACAGCTTCTGTTGAAAGGCTCAGAAAAGACGGAATGGTCTATCAGACGCAAGGAAAGGGACTTTTTGGGAAATCAACGGCATGTGACTCACACGTACAAAGGGAAAAGCCGCATTCTAAGGCAAAAGTTCGACATCTTCAAGTTCGAAACCGGCACTCTGCAGCCGGGGCAGTACAACTTCCCCTTCGAAGTCGTGACTCCCGCAGACCTTCTCAGCTCCTTCACCTACACGCCCCCACACGTCCCTCTGCTGGACGCTGGCCCCACGAGAGCTCTCCTATGCTATAAACTGGTGGCCAAGATCGACAATCCTCAGGCGCATATCGACAAGGCGGAGTCGGTTATACATGTGACGAAGCCGATGACGGACACTGTAGCGGGGGTTAGTGAGGAGGTGGAGGCCAATATCAGCACTTGGTGCTGCTTCAAGAAAGGCACTGTGCGAGTGCATGCAGACTTCAACAAAACCGCGTTCCTCCCCGGGGAAGCAGCTGTAGTGACTGTGCAGGTCAATAACGAGGGCAGCAAGCTAGCAACGCAGGGAGTGGCAGTGTCGCTTTCCCGCACTATCAGGATTCGGGATAACAGTGCCCACGCTTTGACTTGCACAGACTCGGTCAATTCCGCTCGGCAGGACGATGTCATTCCTCCAGGGACCTTCCTATCTGACAGCTCCAAGCAGCTGCAGCTAATGATTCCCACTGAAGCCAGCGTTGAAAATGCGTGTTCGGTGCACGGCGTGCTGATCGAGTGTCTGTACACCTTAAAGGCAGAAGCGGAGATGCAGGGCTGGTGCATGTGCTGCGGGGACTCGCCTATGGTGGCCAAGACTATGGTGATCTACCCACCCAACATCGAGAAGCCTGAGGCGCCCCAGGTGGAAATGGACTGGAACCCCAAAGTCATGCCTGCGAGGCAATTCTCGGCGGGACCCAGTTGGGAGTACGAAACTACGCCTATCCAGTAGAAGTATTAACTAACCGAGTTCTTTTTGTTGTGTCTACAGTCAATTAGCCAGCAGGCAAGGAGTTATCCATGTGAAGAGGGAAAGTGCATCTAAGGTCTTCCATACAGGGAACATTTCAAGTGTCTGCATTTTCCAGGCGGCCTAATCAAGTGCATAGACATGGCTACGACTAGTGCAGCATCCTACGATGAAAGCCCGGCTCCAGCAGCAGTAGGATTCTATGTCCCTGAAACATATAGATCGTTCAATTTATAGATCCCTCATAAGTCTCCTACCTTATCTATCTCGTCTCCGAGCTGATAATCATCCCTCGGTATGCTTGAGCTTCTTGTGCTGGTTGAGAGACCCTTCCGACCTGTCTATTCCTTACCCGTAGGACTTCGCACAGAGACTGCAGTTGAAATGCCGCTCCACCTGCTTCGCACTCCTTCTATGTCTCTTCCTCTTGTCAGCCTGAGACAGGGGGAGAGAGTCCCTAAGATGGTGGTTTTGGGTCTGGATGAGGGCCTTTAGACGCTGGCATTCTTCGGAAAGACTGAAGATCTGAGCGTTGAGTTCGTAGTGCTGCTGGTTCAGATTGAGGAATTGCTCGTAGTGGGGCGGGGGAGTGGCAGTCATTATATTAATAGAGTTAATCTAGGGTGGAAAGGGACTGCTTGGGGAGGAAGGAGAAGGTAAGGTACAGGAAGGAGAAGGAGCAGAAGACTGATAGAGCCACGAATTGGGTCAGAATCGTGCAGATATCCACTCCGAGTGCCTGCCAAAGTAGCCACATTCCCGCCAACAGGCCCAAGTCCAAAACCATCGCTAGCAGCAGACTCACAGGGAGTCTTATATCGCTCTCCACTAGTGCCAATGTCACAGTTATCCCCCCTACTATCATACCAAGTAGCACTCCCATACACGTAGCAGCTACGCTGTAGGTAGCAACGCCCACTACCAGTTGCGAGGGAATCATGGGACTTAATCGCAGGACTGTTATGCCCGCTGCGATTAACCACCAACAGCCCACTATAAGTGAATGACTGGTGCAGGCGTCTTCGTTGTGGACGTCGTAGGTAAGTTTGCAGGTCCAGCAGAACTGGCGACTGCAGCGGGAACAGACCATATGGGAGCAACCGCCGTTCTTCTCTATCAGACTATCGCAGTAAGGACATGACTCAGTGGTCATTTCCTTCACTAACCACACGCGTAGGTCTTCCACGTACCGCACCCACATTCCATGTTCGCGTGTAGGCAGTGGATTCGGGTCGAAATCAGCTCGATAAGTCTGATAAGCCTCTTTACTAAGCAGTTGTTTGAGCTTTGTAGACGTAAGGACAGTTTTGTGCGTGGGAGTCGGGCAGTGGATAGTGGCTTGGGTCTTTACACAGGTCAGCACCCAGTCTGTCAGGCAAGAACTACAGACCTGGCAGACGCAGGGCAAGGAGAGCCGCTTCATGCGGCGAGTGAAGGGACGATAGCAGACTTGACAGACTCCTTTGCAGGCCATACTAGTCTAAGGTATCTAGGAAAGAGGGATGTATAGGAGCGACTGAGAGATGGAGAGGAGGGAGAAGGCCAGGACTATGAGGAAGTTGCAGGCTTCACAAGGGTACCAAAAGCACGTGACAAAGAAGCAAAACAGCTCCAGGAAGAGGAAAGGAAGTAGGAGCATGCAGTGGTAACGCACCACTCGACCTCGCTTCCACTCCCACACAAAGAGACCCAGTAGCAGACTTCCTAGCGCCTGTACGCCCAGTGCTATAGCTACCAACACATATTCCATAGTCACAACGACTAACTGCCGTGGCAACAGGGCAATGCCTTTCAGCACAAGGCACCCAGCCATAATCAGTCCCCAGACCAGGACAGTTCGTATATACAGGAAACAGCCGGCGGAGTTATGTCCATGGTAAGGTCTTTTGCACAAGTAGCAGTACTCGTGCTTACACTTCGCACAGGTCATGTGCAGACAGCCACCGTTCTTTTCAATAGGTGCGCCGCAGCTAGGACACGGCGAGGTCGTGCATTCCTTTAATACAGTGGCGCGTACATTATCCTTGGCAGTGGTGATGGAAAAGAGGAACTTTGACAAGGGGGTAGGCCAGGTGTAGCTGCAGCGAGGACAGGAAGCCCTGGACAGGCAGAGGCCGGGACCTAGCCAGCTGATCAAATGGCAGTGAGGACACTGGAGGTAGGCAGCATTGAGCAGGAGATGCTTGAAGGTAGTGGCTTCGTACAGACGGAAGTCTTGCTTGGAAAGCAGGGATTGGAGGAGAGTGGGGGAAAGTACAGTGTTGTGGGAGGGTGTAGGACAGGGAATGCGGAAATCAACTCCGAAGGATTTACAGCGCTCTCGCACCCAGGCAGCCAGGCAATGTGAGCAGACCTGACAGGCACAGGGCAGAGGCCTCAGTAGTCTGGCGAACTTCTCGTAGCACACTTGACACCGCATTATCTCCTTCGAGATATTTAAAAGACAGACTTCAGGGTTGAAGTCTAATGAATAGAGGCACTATAGTGTACTATGAATTACCTCTGGGAAGTTAATGTTGGTTGCTTAGATTCTCTCTGTGAGTTGCTGACACAGTACTCCTATCAAAGGCGCATTCCCTCCTATAGTGGCTAAACTCAGAACAATAAGGCGGCCCAGTAAAGCCCTCTGCACCCATAGTACTGCAGCACCGCAACGACACCCACTCCAACCAATCCTTTCACTTCCGCCTCTTGCCATCTTGACAGTGCCTCCTGCTCCCTAATGTGTGAAATTGCATCCGGAAGTATCTTTCCAAAGTAGATACCCGCCCAAACGACAACACTTGCGAAATCTAAACACGACCCCAACTCCAGCAGCGGAGTTCTGCACATCAACTTGACACAGAGCAGGATGAGAGGCAGTGCAAGCCAACACCTTGCGACTACTCCATGCCAGAAGCACAGATCTTCGCTGTGAGAGTCGTACGCTTGGAGACACTTCCAGCCGAACTCATATTTGCAAGTTGTGCAGGTCATGTGGTCGCAGCCTCCTGCTATCTCGATGTAGGAGGAGCAGTGGGAACAGGGCAGAGCCACAAGTTCCCTCCGGAGCCAGGCTTGCACAGTATCCCAAGAGTTCGATAGAGCAGTGGGGAGAGGGAGTAAGGGCGCCAGGAATGCAGACACACCTAACATTGCAGTCCTCGCATACACAGACTAGTCTCCACCCAGCCTACACACCCACACTTTCCACACACCAAATAGTCCTCTGTGAGCATAGTCTGCTTGGCTAAGGCTGAATTGCACACTTCTCAGTCCTGCCTGCGTAGGTACTTCCGTAGTAGTTGGGTGGACAGCTCTACTCTGTGCTCAGAGTCTGGGCAGGAAAGGCGATAGTGAGGGGCGGAGCACTCTTGCAGTGCCCAGTCTGTGAAGCAGGACAAACAGAGGAGACAGGGAAGGGCAGATGCACTTGTCGTCTGTCCTTGGGAAGGCGTTCATAGCAGACATCACAGTACATTTAGACCTATTAGGATATAGCCTCCACGTCTCCCTCATCCCTCAAAAAGGACTAGAATTCCACATATGTAGGCAGTGCATTGCCACTGTTGAAGAACTGGGCTTTAAAGAACACGCTAATCTCCTTCTCCAGGCCAACTCTTCCAAGAACAACGACTTCGCTGTGTGTGAAGTAAGTAGGATATTAATATGCGAAGGGATATAGAGAATGTGGCTGTCGAAACAGCTGGGAGGTTGGCTGGGGAAGGGAAAAGAGAAGGAAAGGCGGAAGTCCGTAGTGGAGGAAGTGCAAGAAAGCCAGTCCACAGATCCGTCAGAAGCCCCATCAGTCAGTGTCCGTGTTCGACGTTTCCTGAGTGCGGATGCTTCCCTGCCTCCTCCCACTCAGGCCACTCCTGCTTGGTTCGAAGAGCTCCAGTGCGCCCCGCTCGACTTCCTCACTCCCTTCGTCGCTTCTGAGTCAGAACTGGACCATTCCTTCGTGCTTGCGGAGCACTCTGAAACAGACGTCTACTCCACCGAGGACAAACAATGCAGCCTGTCAAGTTTACCCTCGAAAACTAGCCCTGTGCGCGAGTGGATTTCGCTGCCCTCTGCGTCCAGCTTCAGACCAGTGTACGAACTGGTGCAGGAGCCTCCCTTGACAGTGAAAGTGAAGCTGAAGAGGGGAGTTGTGGGCCTTACCAACCCTAAGCTCTACTGCTACTTGAACGCCTCCATTCAGTGCCTTTTCAGTTCCAAGCTACTGCGCGAATACTTGATCTCTCTGGTGATAGCCCGGCCCACCCTGGAGCAGACTTGCTACCTCACTTATCTGCTGGGACTGCTGGCCAAACGCATGTTCAGTCTCAAGACAGGCCAAATTCACTCTTCTCGCTTATGGCGTTTCATTCAGTTGAACTTCGACTCCAGTCGAATGCAGGACGCCCCCGAAGCCCTGTGCTACCTGCTAAACACGATGGACACAGAGCTGAAAAGGGAAGGTATTGACGTGGGGATTTTCCCTGCTTCTTCGCAGGCACTGGCGTGGTTCGAAGGGTCGGTGCTAAGTCAGGTGCAGTGCTGTGAGTGTGGGACTCTGACTGCCACTCTGCAGTCCTTCATTGAGCTGTCGCTGCCTGTGTCTCCGTCACTGCGCAAGTCTTTGAAGCGCCTCAGCCAGGTCGAGTCCTTAGAGACGGGCTATTCCTGTCGGAACTGTCTCCGACCCACTCAGGCTCAAAAGCGTCTCCAACTCGAACGCCTGCCTCACAACCTCCTCATCACCCTACTCCGCTTCCACGCCAAGCGCGGCAAAGTCACAACCTTCGTGAAATTCCCCAAGTCACTGAAAGTGAAGACGTAAGCTGCACTCAGCAAGACTGAAAGCCACTCCTACCAGCTCCTCAGTGTGATTGTGCACAAAGGCACACAGGAGTGCGGACACTACGTGGCGTACTGCAAGCGGGGTAGGAAGTGGTACTTATTGGATGACGCCAGGTATCGGAAGGTGCGGAAGCGGGAAGTGCTGGCGACTGAAGCGTATGTGCTTCTGTATGAGACTGCTGTATAGGGTAGTAGATATGGAGCTGGAGACTAAGAAGGTCCCAGCGATCGTTATAGACAATGGGTCAGGCCAGTGCAAGGCGGGGTTTGCAGGCGGAGAGGCTCCTCTAGCGGTCTTTCCCACTGTAGTGGGCCGTCCACGAATGCCTGGCATTATCATCGGCATTGACCGAAAGGACAGCTATGTGGGTGAAGAAGCCCAGTCCAAGCCAGATGTACTGACTCTGCGCTACCCCATCACTCGAGGTCTGATCACCAATTGGGACGACATGGAGAAGGTCTGGCACCACACCTTCTATAACGAGCTGCGCATGGCCCCGGAGGACTACCCTTGCTTAGTCACAGAAATGCCCCTAACACCCAAAGCCAGTCGAGAGAAGATGACGGAAGTGATGTTCGAAACCTTCAATGTGCCAGCCTTTTATGTGGCTATTCAAGCAGTCCTGTCTCTCTTCGCCACTGGCAACACAACAGGCTTAGCCTTGGATTCCGGCCATGGAGTGACTCACACTGTGCCTGTGTACGAAGGCTATGCGCTTCCTCATGCGATTCTGAGGATGGAGATGGCTGGGTGCGACCTGACGACCTATCTGGGGAAGTTGTTGGGGAATAAAGCAGTTTCGGCTTTGGATGAAGTCAAGGAGAAGGTCTGCTATGTGGCTAGTCGATATGATGAGGCTCGAGCTGCGGACTCAAAGAGGACTTTTTCGCTCCCTGACGGTACTGAACTAGTGCTGACCTCTGAGGCTTGCAAATGCCCGGAACTCCTTTTCCAGCCCTCCTTCGACCCCGACCTTGGCCGCGAGCCAATCCACGACCTGGCCAACAAGTCCATATCCGCCTGCGACCCAGAGGTGCAAGAAGGTCTCTATGGCTGCGTAGTGCTCAGTGGCGGCAACACCATGTTCCCAGGCATGCAGGACAGAGTGGCTGAAGAGCTCAAGGCACTTGCACCGGAAGGGATGGCAGTGGCAATAGAGGCGCCTCAGGAGCGCAAATATATAGCCTGGGTGGGCGGGTCTATTCTCAGTTCCCTGGACATGTTCCAGTACATGTGGATCTCCAAAAAGGAGTACGAAGAGACTGGCACCACCATAGTCCACGAGAAGTGCTTCTAACCTGGTCCCTAGCAGTCCTCCCAGGTATGCTTAGCTCGTTATCTCTAAGATGGCAGCGAGGAAACTGCAAATGCTGCCCTACCCCTTGAAAAGACATCAACTGGATAAGGAAGTGGACCCTGTTAGTCCTCCGAAAAGGCGAAGACACACTCACAGAGACGCACATAATCGCTTTTACAAGCCTACTCTGCGTGCCTTCACCCCCGCTGTCCCTTTCCGACTGTTAGACGGATTCGCCTTGCTAGACGCTGCAAAGGTGGAGCTTCCCCAAGAAGTAGTGACAGTGCATCTGCCAGGCGAGCGTCTGGCCCGAGTGGAAATGCAGGACCTGAGGTACTTTACGAACCTGGCAGCACTCAGTTTGCCTGATAACCAGTTGCGGCTGGAGGATTTCTGCAGCTTGACGGGATTGGTGGACTTGAACTTGATGTGCAATCGAATTCGAATGGTGGGAGAGGTCTATTTTCAGCAGTTGCAAACGCTGAATCTGAGCTACAATGGCCTGATGCCGGAAGATATCGAGCAACTAGCGAAAGGAATGCCCAGATTGAGGCTTTTGGACTTGGCTTACAACGAGCTGGAGCGACTGCCAGCAGACCTGAGTGGTTTGAAAGGCCTGGAAACGCTGCAATTGGCAGGGAACCGACTAATGCCAGAGGGCTTGTTTCGCTGTCTGTCCTCCCTCCCACAACTACTGAAACTCGACCTTTCCCGCAACCACCTCCCAGGCCTCAGTGAAGAAAGCCACATGGCTTCCTGCCTGCTGCTGGAAGACCTGGACTTCTCCCACAACTGCGTAGACAGTGCCTTTGCCCTCAGCTCTGCAGTCTCTCTCCCTGCCCTACAAGTGCTCATCATCACTGGCAATCCCTTCGCTGTGCGCAGAGAAGTGGAGAAGTTGGACCTACTGCTGAGCGTCACAGGCGCACTGCTCATCAACGAGACAGGGCAAAGTCCTACCAAGCCCTCCTACCCCAGACTAGTGGCCATTGTTACTAGCAAGCCCCGGCAATACGCTGCTAGTGCTCTATTGCCAGCCAGTGACTTGTCCTATCGCAGTTCTTCTGTGCCTCCGCAGACTGCCTTTGTGACTGCTCAGGATGAGACCCTGGGCCAGCAGCGGTCTCCCTTCAAGCAGTTTCGACTCATGGCGCAGGCGAGTCCAGAGCGGAGTCATCATGCTGTGAAGTCCGTTGTTGTGCTGAAGCAGCTTAAATAGCGATAGACTGCTTGTACAGCTCTAATGAAAGACAGGGGATTCCACTTATATGGAGAGAGTGAGGCTCTGTAAATGCACTAATTCTCTAGTCCGATACTTGTTATACGCAAATTGAGTTTGTGTTTTTGTGCTTACATTGTGATTTCAATGGAAATACGCGACATCCCTTGGAATATATATGGCGCCCTACACAGAGAACTGCTATTCCCGCGTTTTGCTCTTTTGGGCGAAGCAGCAAGCGCCACTTTACCGCAGACTGAGCAAGAATGTGCTAAGAGAAGTGAGCGCCTACCTCGCAACACTGTTTATGATAGCAGTCTTCAACCGGTATTTGAACATATTCACGAAGAGCAGAGCACAGCACAAGCTAGAGCAGCGGTTTAGCAGCGGCACAATCTTTATCAGAATAGACGTGGAGACTGTGCTGTGTGTCGGCGGCTTTCCTCCCATTTCCCAGGCTTTCACCCTTAATCTTTCGCATCGAGGGATCCGAGATTTGCCTGAAATGCGGGTGGAACGATGCTTGTCCGGCGCAGCCAAGGCAGGTCTATATGTGTACGTCTTTGGCAGCTACCCTGGAAGCACTGCCTGTGAAAAGTTCGCACTGAGAGAAGAGCGGTGGAGCGACCTTCCTAACATGACCACAGCGAAATACGCCTTTTCCCCAGTGCTCTACCAACAGACTTTCTACCTCCCGGACGTCTTCAGATCTCCTCAACTGGAAGTGTTCAGCCTGTCTTCGGAAACCTTCAGCATTCTCAATGTTCAGTTGCCAGTGCTGAGCGGCTTTTCAGTGGCTTTCCTGGATGAAGACAAGTTGGTGATTGTGGCTTGCAGTGGCAGGATGGCAAGTTGGCGTCTGGGCTCCAGCGAATCCTTTGAAGTGGCGCCTTGTGAATTGCCGAGTAAAATAGCAGCTGTGAGTAACAGTCCTCCGGTCCGCCTGGGCAAGTCTATCTTCTGGGTGCAGAACAACACTGGTGTTTTGACGAGATTCCGATTTCCCAATACGGTTTCTGAAATCGCTTTTTACGCTTAGGCCTTCCTAGTGTCATGAGTCTAGGTGACATAATAGAATGCCTCGGCAGTGCGAGCTCTTCGGGGCTTTTGGATGGGGAGTACAGTGTTTCCTCGCAGTATCCTGTTTCGGCTCGCTCGTCTACAAGCGGTTTCGCGAAAGGCCGCAGCGGCCCTGGAAGATCTTCCTGATGGACGTAAGTAAGCAGGCGATTACCGCAGGTCTCGCCCATATCATGAACGTACTAATTGCGCTCGTCCTAAGTGCCTGGGAAACTGATAACGACCCTTGCGTGTGGTATTTCATTAACATTACAATCGATACGACTCTCGGAGTACTGCTGTGCTACGGCCTGCTCCAACTCATTCTCCACGGGTCCACGAAGCAAGGCTGGACTCGCATGCAGACGGGCAGGTATGTGAGTGAGGAAGGTGGCAAGCTGGACTTCGGAGCCTGGGGCTTGCAACTGACTGTGTGGTGCATGATTGTTGCCACTGTCAAAGTCTCGCTAGCGGCTGTCATATACTTGAGTTCGGCTGTTCTGGGGCTAGTAGGAAGCGTGCTGCTGGGCTGGCTCGAGCCCTACCCCCAGGCGGAACTAGTGTTTGTGATGGTGCTTGTGCCGCTAGTGATGAACTGCATGCAGTTCTGGGTGCAAGACACCTTCCTCAAGGACAAGGCTCAGCAGGCCAAGTCAATTGCGCTAGTGGACATCAGCGAAATGAGTGAGTCGGAGCTCCTAGCTAGTTAACAGCTCCAGTCTGTCTACTGCAGTCCAGGCCTCCATTTTAGTGCTATGTCGCTGGCCGTCACAGAGCTAAACAACGTGAAGGTGTACAACCTCTGTGCCGGCAAGAACAAAAACCAGTTCCTCGAAGAGGCTTTTCGCACCAAAAAGTCTCTGCGGAAGAACTTGGAGTACAAGCAAAGAATTGAGCTGCTGCAAGACTTCGATTTCCCCACTGCTGCGGGGCGGGTGAAGGTCTCTGCAGACTTGCAGTACTTGGCTGCTACGGGCGTGTATCCGCCTCAAGTCCGCCTGTATGACACTTCTGAGGTCTCAATGAAGTGTCAGCGAGGATTGGATTCGCAAGTGGTGCAGTTCCAGTTCCTCACTGAGGACTACCGGAAGTTGGTGTTTCTGTGTGAAAACCGCTCGGTTGAGCTGCATGCGCAATCCGGCAGACACTACTCTACACGCATTCCTCACTTCGGCAGAGACATGGTGTACAACCCTTTCTCCTGTGAAGTCTGCATCGTAGGCGCTTCCTCCGAAATCTACCGACTGAGTTTGGACCAGGGACGCTTCCTAGGCTCCCTGGAATCCCACGTCTGCGAAGAGAACAATGTGGTGGCCTGGAGCCAGCCTCTGCAGTGGCTGCTAGTCACAGGGGGGGACGGGGCAGTGGCTGAGTTTTGGGACCTAAGGAGCAGAGCCCCGGTCATGCAGCTGCAGACTGGAAGTGCACTCACAGCCGCTCGATTCGACCAGGAAGGCCTCAACCTGGCGCTCGGGCTAGAGTCCGGAACTGTGCAGCTCTACGATCTCCGCTATCCGCAGCCCTGTGGCTCCATAACTCACCTCTACCAATTGCCAATTACAGCTTTGCGCTATCACCCCACCCACAACTCCCTCTTCTCCGCTGACAGCAAACTCATCAAAATCAGCGACAAGCACTCCGCCGCACTCCTCACAGCCATCGAACCTCAAGACGATATCAACGATATTGAGATATATGGAGACTCGGGCCTGCTCCTCACTGCGCTGGAAACCAGCCGCGTTGGTGCGTTCTACGTGCCCTCAGTGGGCCTGGTGCCTCGCTGGTGTTCCTTCCTAGAAAGCCTAACCGAGGAACTCGAAGAACAGAAGAAGCCGCAGGTCTACGAGGACTTCCAGTTCGTTACTCACGAAGAACTGAAGGCCCTGGACGCTCTCAACCTCATCGGAACAGAGAAGCTGCAAGCTTACATGCACGGCTATTTCATGGACGTGAGTCTATACTACCAGTTGAAATCCGCTTCACAGCCTTTTACACTGGAAGAGTACAAGAAAACGAGGGTGAAGGAGAAGTTGGAAGCAAGGAGAGCTGAGCGCATAGTGGTGAAGCGGTCTTTGCCGCAGGTGAACAAGGAGCTAGCGAGGGAAATGCAGCAGGAGTTGCAGGAAGGCGAGGGCAAGCGCAAGGCTGCGGCTGAGAGAGTGCTGGCGGACCAGCGCTTCACTGCGCTGTTCAATGAAAAGGAGTTCCAAATCGACACAAAGGCACTTGACTATAAGCGACTTCATCAGCGCTCTCGGCAAATTGCCCCGGAAGTTGAGGATTTCGAGGATGAAGACAGTGAAGAAGCCATTCTGCCTCGGAAAAAGCCGAAACCTGCAGAGGTAGTGGAGGAAGAGATCGAGGAACAAGCAGAAGGCACTTTCCAGCAAAGACTGCAGAGAGAAGAACGGCCAATACGGGAGATGCGGAGCAGGCCAAGAGGGGAGAAGCGGAGAACCATGGTGAGTGCGAGAAGTATGCTTCAGCCTAGTCGCAGATAGTTCTTACAATGGCAGAACTCCACACTTCCCAATACCACCGTCTGCTTAGTCTGAGAAGTAGGCTAATCACAACTTCTTCAGACCCTTCAAGTACTGTGTTTGTTCCTCCACCAGCTGCTCGAAGTCAGCCAGCAGCACCTGACTCGGCTCCAGTCTGCGTCCCTGCATCATTCCCAAGCTCCTGCGGTACTCCCCCGTCAGTGCTTCCTGCTCCTGCAGCTGTCTTTGCATCAGTTGCTCAACCTCCTCCAAGTGCTTTTTGCGCTGCAAGAGCGCCACTAGTTCCAGTGCATGTGGGTCTGGGTGCTCCTCAGAGCCGATGAGAGATTGAAGGTCTGCACGTAGTTCGTGTAAGTTAGGGAGTTGCACAAAAGCCTCAGGGAGAGCACTAGCCGGGATTAGTGCGCCCCAGCGGTGCAGGAAGTCTGTACGCTGTTGGTTTTCGACTGTGCGCTCTGCTTCAAGCTGGTGGTAGTCGCTGAGGATTTCGCCTTCACTGAGCGCTCTGCGAGCCATTTCCGCGTCGAAGGCTGCGCAGATAGCCGGCGATTGCTCCGGAAGAGTCAAGAGACGTATATGTTCACTGAGCGAAGTGACGAGTTTTTCCAACTTCGGCAGTTTCTCCTGCACTTTAATGTGCAGTTCCGCTGTCAACTTCGCAACAGTGTGTCCGATCTTCTCACACTGCACTCTATACGTCTCCAACAGGGTAGCTACCTGTGTCACCATCGTCCCTATCAGTCCTTCTGCCTGCCGCAGTTGAGCCTCAGCAGCCCTCAAGTTCCCTTTATCCGCAGACATCTCGATCCTGGCTGCACTGCCTCTAGGCAGCAACACCAGTCTTTCCAGTTCTTGTCGAATGGTAGTGTAGGCAGACACTACGTCGACTACAGTGCAGAGCACTGTGGATTCTGCTTCTCTGGCTCGCTGTGAGAACTGGTCTAAGTCCTGTCGGAAGGAGTTGGTGCTTTGGGTGAGTGCGAGCTCTTGGGAGCGGATTCGCTCTTTGAGACGAGTGAATTTGCCGTGAATGGCAGCTCGCTTGACCTTCGCCATGTCGTTTTTCCGCTTATATACCTTCCCAAAGTCGTGATCCGACAGGAATTTAAGCATAGAGGACAGAGTAGGGGTCTGAGCCTCATTAGCAACTCGACGGAGCTGCTCTCGGTAGTTCTCTCGCAGGACTGGCAGGGCGTCCAGTCGCTGGCCCAGTGCCTGTTCTTTGCGTTTCAGCGCTTTGTAGTACTTCCTCACACTTAGCAGGATAGCGGTAATAGCGTCGTGGCGGTTTTGAGAAAGCATTTGCCGGTCGGAAAGGAGTTCGAGCAGTCGCACGCACTGGTCGTAGAGAGTTTTGGCTGAATTCATAGTAGTGAACAGTCCAGACTCCGTCTCTCTGACCACCGGACTTCCAAACACTCCATCGCTTCTTCGGAAGACAAAGGCCTGCGCATACGGCACCTCCACTTGACTGAACTTGCTCGGCCTGGCTATCACTGCGCCTATCTGCACCGGCTCCAGCTGAAACTGGTCCTTCCTCAGGAGAAAGTACTTGCCTCGGGTGAGGAGAGTCCAAGGGTCCACCGCTTCCCCAGACTCGGTGAGGAGAAGTACGTCGGCTACAGAAGCGTGTAGGTTCTTGGCGAAGACGGAAGTGAGTCTATGGAAAGGCTGTTCGTCTGTGAAGTTGCTGGCGCCGCTAAGGACATTCACTATCTCCACCATTCTTACTGCTTAGCTAGACCTGTTTCCAGTTATTGGCTTAGCGAGTCCTGGATGTTTATTTTGCACATGGGACAGAGCTGGCTGCGACTCAGCCATTCTTGAATACAGGGAGTGTGGAAGTAGTGAACTGTGTGTGAGTTACAGCAGGGCAAAGTGGTCACTTCTTCCTGTAGTTCGTATTCACTCATACAGATAGTGCACTTGTTGTCTTCTTGATTCGGAGGCAACACTGTTATCTTCCGAGTTGGTAGTGCGGAGGCCACATCAACTCCTGTCCGGTCCGCTGCTCCACGCAGTCCTGTGCTTTCCATCACTTGAGACAGGTACAGAAGTTGCTGCAGCAGCTGCATCCGCGGGTCTTCCACCACCACCATTCTGCCGTCTGGTCCCTGCATCCTCAGCACCATCCTTTCCACCCTTGGCTCCACTGGCTCTAGTCTGGTTTCCCTTGTCACATACCCTAATCTCGCATAGTTGACCACTTGACACTTGAGTCCCGCCACTTCCCACTCCTTCCCCTGGAACACTCCTCTGTGCCAGCCTTCAAAATGCGGTCTCAGCATGAAGTTGTTGAAGAGCTCACCTTGCCATTGCTGAGGAATTTGGATCGCCAGTTGCAGGGTGGAAGCAGGTGTTAGTCCTCTCGGCTCGTAGAACAACTGAGTACTGGGCGATAACAGGCCATCGAGAGGCTCAGCCGCTAGGACCATAAACGGCAGTTCTCTGAGGTAGATGTATTGGTCTGAGTGGGGAGTACCTTGGTGGAGGTGCTGCTGCTTATTCGCACGGAAGTAAGGCAAGATGATACTTTCGAACTCTCGCGCAGTCAAGTGATTCGGCGCCAAAACAGCGATTTGGACCTTTCTCAGCTGCGTGGTTTCCAAACACTGATAGCACTGAATAGACGTCTGCACGTCCACTACGCCACAGGCAGGCTCACAGGCCACGACCTTGATTCTAACTCCGCCCATCGTAATCAGGTCGTTCAGTCCTAAACAACGAGGTCGCTTGGCCACATAGGGAAGAATCACCTCGTTGACCAGACGCTCCCAAGCGACTTCTCCTTCTCTTTTCCATCTTCGAGGGACGGAGTCGAGGAATATCCCCAGGGTTAGGGACTGCAGCTGGGGAGGGTTGGCTGGCAGGTCCTGTGTTCTGACCACGAACAAGTCTTCGAAAGCAGTGATAGTGGCTTTGGGATGCACACTAATAGTTCCACTGTCCTCTCTGAGATTCGATTTGCCGCAGGAACAGAGGACTTTCTTAGGGATGTTGCCGTCAGTGCAGGGAGAGTGACAGTGGGGACAGGCGAAAGCGGGGTCGCAGGGAGCAGGAGGACGAGGCAGGCGGTAGCGAAGTCCTGTGGGTAGCTGCGGAGGCAGAGCACTTGATTTGTTCCCCATACTATCTGTATATGGAGGAGTTCGTGGTCGTGACGTACTGCTGCATGATCCCAGACTGTGCTAAGACTTACAACTCCAAGTTCAACCTGAAGCGCCATATCGAACTCGCCCACCTGAGCGTCACCCGCTTCCGCTGCGACTTGTGCGGCAAAGGCTTCGCCAGTAAACAGAGCTGCATCGAGCACCGGCACCTGCACACTGGCAAAAAACCCTTCGTCTGTCGTATCTGCAACTTGCGCCTGCGCCAGGCTAGTCAGCTGTCTCTGCACAAACGGAGCCACACGGAGCAAGAGCGTCTAGCGGCTTGCAGAGCTAACAAGTCTCGCCGTTTAGAGTAATCTCGCAGCACTAATCAGCTGTATGAGAGGTTGGCTAGAGGTAGACTCTAATGCTATTTGGATTATTATATGAAATGAACCTTGTACAGCCAATACTTCTTTGCATCTGGGATCTGTCACTTCAGCGGAACTGCTGGGGAAGGTGGTCAGTGTCTGCTTAAAAAACGGGAAGTGCTCATAGAAAGCTTGGGAACATCATTATTCGGTAGTTGTATCTCTATAGTGAACTACAGCAAAGCTGCAAGCAGTTCAGTTTGGAAGTGCATGGAAACTCCCAGTGTGCGTTTCCAGCTAGCAATGATGTATTTATTAGAGTGTTGGGATTGTGATAAGTTCCAGTTTGCCGTTGTAGCAAGAAGTCACTTTATTTCCTCGAGTTTGGATTAACTCCATGGAGGATGCAGTTCCCCGGTTGATTGCAACATTTGTACCCTTAGTCCCAAAGAATGGAAGCTAATCCAGGCAGTTGACAGTAATGGAAATTACAGTGTGTGTAGCAGGTGCACACATCCACCACCCCAGTCCTCTCTTCTCCACTTCCAAGTACACAGTGGAAATCCGCCTCGCCCACTCTCTGCTCCGCACTCAGCCTCGTCCCGGGCCTGAGATAGAGTGGAACGAAATGTTCAAATTGGAAGCGGATATGAAGGATGTGATGCAGGTGAGAGTGAGCGAAAGGACGCTACTGGGAGGTGAGAGGGAGGTGGGCAGAGCTGAGGTGAGGGTGGGGACTGCGGTTGAGAGAGGAGAGGTGTGGTGCTCAGTGGTGCAGAAGGGAGAAAATGAAGGAATGCTGCATTTGCAAGTGACGTCCTCAGACCTTCGCACAGACTACCTCCGCCGTATCCTGGAAATCGACGCTCAAAAGGAAGAAGTGAAATTCCTCAAACGGAAATATCTCCAAAAGATCGACAAAGTCAAAGTTCAAAAGCGAGCCTGCGCCCATCGTCTCCAAGACCTGCCCACTGACCTCACAGGGGGGGACTCAGGCTCTGCCACTCCCGTGCTCCCTACTCTGGACCTGGAAAGGAAGCGGGAGCATCTGAACTCGAGTGAGGAGCAACTGTTGAAGGAGAAGTTAGCGCTGCAGGCGGATAAGGAACAACTGGCGAGAGAGGAGGAGCAGTTGTTGAAGGCGAGGGAACTCATAGCTGCGGAGAGACGCAAGTTGCGCCTAGGCCGCGGCTCGCCTGAGGACAGGGAGGGCAGGCCTGTGGACAGCACGACCGAAGAATCAGACCAGAAAGAAAACAGCGAAGTCGGGGTGAAGACTCCCTCCCGAGGGGTGCGAACTCCACTGTCCCGCCGACTGGCGCTGACCAGCTCTTCCAACCGCGTGCTGAGCTTTGTATAGTAGCTAAACTGAGTGCAGCTCCTCTTCACTCTGCTCTGGCTTGACGAAGTAGGAGTTGAAGCGGGTTTCGAAGCCTTCCAACCAGCCGAGAGTGGACTCTTCCACCCACTTCATTGTCGGTGTCTTCGTGAAGTCATTCAGCCCTTCGTACAATCCGTCCTTTGCGTTCTTGGCAACCTCTACAGCACCCCACAGTACTTGCGTCACTCCTGGGCCGGCAGCACTGTCCTGCAGCAGCAGAGCTTCTTCCAGTGGCAGTCTCTCCCCGGCCAGAGGGTCTTGTCCTGCAGCGAGGTGCGCTTTATAGGCTCCAGAGGCCTGGATTCTGTACTTGAACTCGGCGGGAGCGGAGTTGTCTATGTTAAAATCCGTCAAATACGTGTGAAAGCTGCGGTTTCCGCCGAAGGCTGGCAAGGCCGGCTGGTCTGCTACAGCAATGACAGTGCTCAAGTGTTCGAATTGGTGCGCTTCCGCACATTTCTCGCACAACAGCACTGCGAACTCTGAGGCCAGGTAGGTAGTTTCCGCCTTGCCGCAGTCTGCACAGGTTTGATTGCCTTCGTCCAACATAAAGGCTTCCCAGGTGGCCATTGGGAGTTACTATTATAGTGAGTCATGAAGTCGCACTGACCTGCACTTTCCATGCAGGAAGAGCACTTTGCATATAAGAACTCGAGATTCTGCCAAATCAGGGCTCCTCAGCAGGCTGTATAGACACAAGTCCAACTCCCTGTCTACTACCTTATAATGGCAGGCAGTGAAGAAGTGCAAGCCAAGCACGACTTAAAGGAAGGCATAGACACCTACAGTCAGGCCAATAGGGAACTGGAAACCCTGAAAAGCGAACTGCGCAGCAAGGAAGTGGCGTGCTACCTATCAGGAGAGGACTCCTGTGCTCACAAATATGACCAATTCCGCATTAGATATGCTATGCTGAACAGAGAGCATGAGCGAGATTTGGAGGACTGTCTGGACCTGTGCAAGTCCCTGCCTCCGAAGTCACTGCAAGGGCAGGACTTCAGCAAATTGCGCTTCACAAATGCAGAAGAAATAACAGGCTTTCGAGCCTTTGTGCAGTGCCACGTGGGCTGTCTCGACAAAGGCAAGCGCACAATTGAGCGGATGAAGGCAGACGTGAAGACTACTTTACAGCAACTGGCCCTTACTTAGGACTCGCTAGGCCTTTATTAGAACACGCTTTGTGTGCTAAGAGAGAGTAGATTTTGCAATTTGAGTCGCAGGAAAATTCCCTTAAATTCTACAAACTAATTAATTATAGGGAAATTGAAGGAGACCATTTGCGGTATTTCCTTGCTATTGATGTAATTTTAAGAAAACAAGCCAAAGCGCATAAACTTCTCTGCAGAAATCCGAAAATTTATATATCTCAACAGCAATCCTCTTTTTCGAAAGGCCTGAATGCATAGAGAATCTCTTCGACCCTATCACAAGCCACTTTTCTCTAACCTATCACAAGCCACAAAGCGGACTGCCAATTTCGCATTCTGAGCACTAGGACTGAACCCTACACTCATATTCTAAGCTTAAAAAGGCACTGAGATAGAAATTCGCATATAGCCTTTGCATGTAATCTGAGAAGACAAGCTCAGTCCTAAATCCCACTAAATTCCGCGAGTTTGCTCAATTTGTTACATGTGACAATTTCCGGAAGTTGAGACGACATCAGCTAAGGACTAGGAGAAGTCTGGAATGCTAGATGTAAGCCCTCACAGCTGCCAAAATCGGGTCTTACAGATGCTAGCTGTATATTCGACGCCATTAAACACAAGCAATGACTAGGCACGTCTACTCGCCTCACCCTTCTTTTAACCCGCACACTGGCTTGGCCTTTGCTCAATGTCTCCATTGGAACAGAGAGAATGCTCCCTGTTCCTCTCCGCCTATGTAAACACTCAGATTAGCTAATTCAGACAGTGCGTCTTGGACTCTTTAAGATCGACGTCACTGCTTTTCTGGGCTTCATCGATGGCTTTTTCATGCAAAAGTCTTCAGCGAAGGACACAGTTTTGCGCCTTTCCAGGTATTTCCGTCGTAGGTAGATTTCCTCGACCTGCAAGCTGGAGTACTGAGTGTCCAGGTCACAGAGGTAGATATTGCGTGAGTCTGGAGTGGCGGATGAGTCTGGAGTTGCCTCGGGGCAGGCGCAGCACAGAAAGCCGAATATGCGCATTAGATAATGATTGCAATGGGAAGTATATGGGTTATGATGGAAAAACCCTTCTCGGTTGAAAAGGTGAGCTGGGGAGGGATTTAGCCTGATGCAAAGTGTAGTCACTTCATAGTTCCCCACTGAGTCAGTATTAGGCCGGGAACTGCTGCGTAGGGAGTGCGGGAAATCCGAGACAGCTGCAGTCAGTCCCAATTCAAAGCCTTCTTTCTTGTAGTTCCAGCAGTAGTGTATGTGCGAGCAGTGCTTAGGATAGTATGCATGTTTAGTCTTATTAGTGGTTTGGCAAAGGAAGGACTGAGGAGTCAACTCGGACCACTTGCAGTGCACAGCTGTATTTGCCAAGAAAGTGGGTATATTAGGAAGTTGGGAAGGGAGACGAATTCCCATATCTGACTTGGTGAAGTAAAAGCGGCCACATATGAAATCCAACCAACATTGCCTTTAAGGCTTCCGACGTGTCCAGTGTGCTGGTTTTTCTAGTGTATACCCTCTGGGTTCCCGTCTGTACACGCCCTTCAACAGGGCACTATAATGGCATCGAGTGGCTACACGGAGCTCAAAGAAGGCAAGGACGAGACCGAGCATCATGGCCCACCGCAGGCTGCCCACCCCCATCCCGAGGAGTTGGAGACTCCTGAAACTGGCCTCACCTCCGCTGAAGCCGAAAGACGATTCGCAAGAGACGGTCCGAACAAACTACCGGAGAAGCATGTGAATGCTTGTCTTAACTTTCTGCGTTACTTCTGGGGTCCGATGCCTGCCTGCATTTGGGCGGCGATTATTATCGAACTGATCAGATTGGACTGGATCGATTTCGGAGTCCTGTCCTTGCTTCAGTTCCTGAACGGCTTCCTGGCCTGGTACGAAGAGCGGAACGCAGGCAATGCGATCGAGGCTTTGAAGCAGAGACTGGCCCCTAAGGCAGTGGTGAAGCGAAACAACGAGTGGGCGACATTGGATGCAGTGAGTCTAGTCATCGGAGACAGGGTGAAAATCAAGCTGGGGGATATTATCGCAGCGGACTGCCGCTTAGGTCCTGGCTTCTTGGAAGTGGACCAAAGCGCACTCACAGGGGAGTCTCTGGCGGCCACTAAGTATGAGGGCGAAGAGGTGTACCAAGGGTCTGTGTGCAAGCGGGGAGACTTGGAGGCCATTGTGTCTGCCATTGGCGCCAACACGTTTTTTGGAAAGACGTCTGCTTTGATGGCCAGTGTGGAGCAGCAAGGCAACTTCCAAAAGATCATCTTCAAAATCACAGTGTTCCTGATGGTCATTTCCTTCGTTATGGTTATTATCATCTTCGCGGTGGTGCTAGCCAAGGGCAACGACTTCCTGGAAACTCTGAGCATCTGCGTGGTCATCCTAGTGGCTTCCATCCCCATCACTATGCAAATCGTCTGCACTACCACTCTCGCCATCGGAGCTCGAGCCCTGGCCAAGAAAAAAGCCATCGTCTCCCGTCTGAACTCCATAGAAGAACTAGCAGGAATGCAGATCCTGTGCAGTGACAAAACAGGGACGTTGACTAAGAACGTACTGACAGTGCAGCAGCCCAGAGTGTTGGGAGGCTTCACTGTGGAGGACATCTTTTTGGCGGCTTCGCTAGCGGCTAAGCGAGAAGGCGGCAATCAAGACGCTATTGACAAATGCATCACGGATATCTCCTTAGGCACTTACCACCTACGCTTTGATCCTTATGAGGAGGAGGACTTCGTGCCCTTTGACCCCAAGATCAAAAGAACTGAAGCCACTATTCGCAACAAGACCACGGGAGAAACGTTCAAAGTGGCCAAGGGAGCGCCGCAAGTCATCTTAGCCATGAGTTCAGACCCGTCCATTGAGGAGGAAGTGTCGAGGATGGTGCAGGAACTGGCGGCTGGCGGCTACCGCACCCTAGGAGTCGCTAGAACTGTGGGAGGCAAGTGGAAGATGCTAGGTCTCATTCCTCTCTACGACCCGCCTCGAGACGACACAGCGGAAACGATCCAGAAGGCAATGGGTATGGATGTGCGTGTGAAGATGATCACTGGGGACCAAATCGCAATTGCCAAGGAAACTGCCCGACTACTGAAGCTGGGAGACCGCATCTACAACTCGGAGATCCTCACAGAGTCCACCAATGCAGTGCAGGCGGAAATGCTCGATGAAATTCTCATTCAATCAGACGGGTTCGCTGAGGTGTTCCCCGAGCACAAGTTCGCAATCGTGAAGATGCTGCAAGAGCGACACTACCGCGTGGGTATGACAGGTGACGGAGTGAACGACGCTCCCGCTCTAAAGAAAGCAGACGTAGGCATAGCTGTGGAGGGCGCTACTGACGCAGCCCGAGCAGCTGCTGATATTGTGTTGGTGTCCCCTGGCCTGTCTGTCATTATTGAGGCGCTGTATCGGTCACGGAAGATTTTCCAGCGCATGAAGTTTTACCTGATCTACAGAATCGCGTGCACGTGCCAACTCCTCATTTTCTTCTTCATTGCTATGGTGTCGCTGGATCCCAGCAAATACGCATGTAAAAACCACGATAAATGCGATGACGTTCCGAACACCTTTTCCCTGCCAGTCATAGGTCTGGTCCTCATCACTTTTCTGAACGACGGAACTATTGTCAGCATTGCGTATGACCGAGTCACGGTGTCCAAGTCACCAGATGTATGGAACCTGGTGGTTGTCTTCGTTGTGGCTATAGTGCTGGGACTCATTGCTTTCTTTGGGTCACTGGTACTACTGCTTGTGGGACTTGAGAATATGGACGCAGAACACCCTAATGGCTTCCTGAAAGCCTTTGGACTGCATACTTTTTCATATGGAGAACTGCTGACTGTCATGTGGCTCAAGGTCTCGCTTCAAGACTACCTTACCCTCTTCTCAGCGCGCTGCCACGGCTTCTTCTTCGAGCGTCGTCCCAGTCAAATTGTGCTCTGGGCAGCTGTAGTTGCTATGGCGATTTCCACTCTGTTCGCCTGCTACTGGTTCCTCAACCTTAAAGGCGCTACCGGCGAGTCCAACTCTATTCCCAAAATGGAGCCTATTGGCTGGCGCAATATTGGCTTCATTTGGCTCTTCGACATCTTTTGGTTCGTTATCCAGGACCTCGCGAAGATATTGACCTACAAGTTGTTCGAAAAGTGGTACTACTGGAAAGACCCTGAAAAGCCACTATACAGTGGAGAGTTCCTCACAGACTCTTTCCTGGTTTTCACTGGCAGTGGGGGAGATGGCAAGGGAGCGGCCAAGCGTAGCATCGTGACAAGACGGTCCGTGGCGGCTGCGAATATGGAACTGCAGTCTAGATAGTAACACCCTTATCGGGAAACTAGAGTCCGCCACATCCCTACTACCCATTTGGCGAATTTAGGGATTTATCCTAGTTCACCCGAACAGTCTTCCAAATAAAGACCGCGAAGCACCAATTTGAGGGTCTCTCAGCAGACTTTGATAGCAGGTCTCAGTGCACAAGTCATCAATCAAATTCGCTAGATCTGGTCTGCTGCTCTTCGCACTGACTTTCCAGTCCTCCTCGCCAGTGGTAGCCCTTGGCAGGTAACAGCGGCAGCACTTGGGCTTCTTTCTGTCTTCTTCCAGCTCCTTCACTCGCATGGAAGCTTGCAGATTTGCTTCTTTGCTATCATTTTCGGACTTGATTAGGCGCTGTTTCTCTTGCTCTAGTTGTTTGATTTTACTCTCGGCTGCACTTAGTTTGGTGCTCACTTCATTGCAGTTCCCTCGTTCTTTTGCCAAATTCTCTGTTAACTTCTCGATTTCTGCTTGTTGTGTCTTCAGTTGGATCTGCAGCGAAGCGATTTCGGCTTGTAGTGTCTTCAGTTGGGTCTGCAGCGAGGCAATTTCCTGGTCCATTTGCTTGCACTTCTCTTCAACTCGCAGGAACTCTCGTCTGGCTGCTGCTTCCAGTGGCGACGGCTCCTCAGATGCATTGAGCAATAGTGACCGCAGCTCATCTTGAATGGCTCTAATGGCTCCGTCCAACTGCGTACTTAGGAGCGACTGAACTTGGACCGGCTCTTCACTATCCAGTCTCTTGAGCAAGTCCTGCATGTGGACTTCTTCAGCCACTGCCAAGACTTCGACCTCTTTCAACTTCCTCACCGCCTGTCTCAGTTTCTCGACCTTATCCTGTATCGTGGCGGGCATAAGCAGGAGTGAAGTCCTGAAAAGAGTACCGCAGCTGTGAGACCGCTCTCCTTGGCTGACTAGGTGAGTAGTGATACAGGATCTGCATAGACGCATAGGAGTAGGCCGGGAACAGCTGCACTCGACTTCCGCAGGGGAGGGACAAAAGGCGCACTGCATAGTTCTTCTATAGTTGGAGAGAAGTAATGGAGGTGTACATGCCTAACTGTTGCTAAAGGCCTTTTCTTGATGGGTAAGGGCATACTGAAGCTGCATGCAATTGTGCCGAGGTCCTAAGCTAATCTAAGCCATGAATAGGCAATCCAGGTAACTTTCGCCCACAGACCGCAGATAAGTCTTATCCGGGACAGACTCTGCTAAGCCGTAAATAGCCGCAGTGTCGCTTTTGCTAGGGTCTGCGAGTCCCTTCACCAGGCTAATAGCTGCTTTCAGGTTGCTGATGAACTCGTTGGATTTGTGCGCATTCGCAATGGTGACACACAGGTGAAAGGCAGGCGGGGACTGTAGCGAAATCAGCGCCCACTGGAATTCCGCCCTCATTGTGTCCGCAACAGCATGGGGATTCAGAGTGCTCGAGGTAAATGCAATCACACTAGTCAAGGGGTCTCCCAAGATTTGCAGGTCTGGGAGTTCACTGGACCGCTCACGGATATGCCTCACTGCAGCTATAATGGCTTTAGTGTTCTGGATATAGCCCTCACGTCCGTAGTGGGTGAGAGCCGCCCAAGCCCCTGCGGAAATCGCTCCGTTGCGACTGCCTGCGAAGCAGGGAGTGAAGTAGAGTCCTCCGCTCCACTCCATTTCCATGAAGTACTGGTAGCTTCTGAGCTGTGCAGAGCGATAGAGCAGTACTGAAATGCCCTTCGGCGTGCACCCGTATTTGTGCGGATCACAGGAAATCGACGATACGCCGGGTAGGAGAAAGTCGAAACGAGGCATGGGATACCCGGCTTCTGCCATGAAAGGGACTAAGTAGCCGCCTAAACCGCAGTCAACGTGTAGGTTTACCTTCGCTCGCAGCGCTATTTCCGCCAAACCCTGCACTGGATCGATCAGCCCATGTGGGAAGGATGGCACACTACACACTAAGGCCACTGTGTTGGAGGTGATTGCGGCTTCCATGGCGGACACACTTGCTTGGAGGGAGGTAGGGTCTACGTCCACATAAATTAGTCGGATTCCGAAGTAATGGGCGCCCTTTGAAAGCGCAGCATGGGCTGACCTTGGCGCTATGACCTCAGCTGCAGTGATGCCCCGGTCTTGCCGGCCCCACTCCCGATAGGCATACAGCATCATGATCAGACTTTCCGTGCCTCCAGAGGTTAACACCCCCTTCACTTCTGCGTCTGCGTGGAAGAGTTCCCCGGTCATTTGCACGATTTCGGCTTCCATTTGCCGGACACTGGGGAAGAGGTCAGGATGCAAGGGATTGGCAGTGAGGAAAGGCTCCATAGCAGCAGAGACTAGCTTGAGGACCTCTTCATCTCCGTGGTACACTCCTCCTGAGACCTTGCCTGTGCCCCACACTTCTTTGTCTCGTGCACTGCTGGCCTTCAGTCTGCCCAGCACTTCCTGCGAGGGCAGGCCTTTGGCGGGTAAACTGCGCATAGGCTGGTCTCTGTACTTCAGCAGCAAGCCTTGGATGCGCTCTTTTAGCTTCTTTTCGCCTTCTTCCAGCTTCTTTCGCATGCCAGGTGCTTTCATGTACAGCCGGGCCAGAATCATCTTGATACGTCTGAGCACTCCGCCTCTCCACAGCGTCCTCACGAGTCTCGGCACATGCTGCACTAGTAGAGTGAGCAGGATGGCAGCGGCGGCCACGCGGAGTGGGTCGTACGTCACCATGCTAACTAGTGGTTGAGACAGGACTGACATCGGCACAGGTTCGTGCACACAAGACCTGCCCCGAAGCAATCGCAGTACTTCTTCAGGCAGCCCGACTTCTTGCAGTTGCACCCGCGTCCCGGCTGATCAGCAGACTGAAAGGCCTGTGGATTGCTCTCAGTCTGCTCCTCCAACGCTGCCCTCCGCTGTGTTTCGGTCGCTTTGGTGTTAAGGCAGTCCATGCAGCCGCAGCCGCCGCAGTACTCCTGTCGCACGAAGCAGCAGCAGTACATCTTCAAGCACTGCGACTTCTTGCACTTGCAGGTCGTCGTCTTCATGATCCCTAGGTCCATTCGCTGTGGCAAGGTAGATACGGACTGAGTAGACTCTGGGGCTGGGGCTTGGAAGGGAGACACTGAGGGACTGATGTCCATGGGCTGAGCGAACTGAGGCGGAGAAAAGGGGTTGATTGGGGACAAGGAGTTGAGACAAAAGACCTGAAATGGGGACTGCTGGGAGGACTTTTGCTCTTCACTCGGTGGGTCCACGTCCATAATATATGCTACTTGGCTGGGCTTTTATGGCGACGGAATGCTCCGACCTTGCGGATTCTGTCTCTCGAGACTTGTGCAGGTCGGTTAGTTTTTGCCCAATCGAGAAAAGGGCTCTGCCAGTTCACGCAATTTCCCTTAGACTTCACTTAATTGCTCGAAACCGCTTTCGCTAAAACTGCAAAAACTTTGCAACGGCAGAAAAAAGTTCTTCTTTTAAGCACATATGAGACAGTGAGAAAAACCCGATATCTGGGAAAGTAGTTTTTATTACGATGGACGGCTGAGAAACCACAAACTCGGTTTGAAATCTTATTTAGTTGCATATATCTACTGACTTTTCTCTTATGTAATATAGGTTCGAATAGGACTTGTTACTCGCCGTTTGGTTGCTTGCTGCATACTGCTTTTCCAGGTCTTTACCAGAATGAGAAGATCTGGCCTCATTAGAGGCAGGAAGCAGGAGCTTTGGCTCTTTTGAGAGTATCAATATCAGTTGTTGGTATTTCCTTTATAAGTTCACAAATAGTCTCTATCTAAGATATACACCACAATTTACTCAGCAGTGCTAGAGGCTAGTGGTAGTCCTAATCTAATGTAGAAATAAATGTTGCTACTGCTGATCTGCCCACCTCTCCTGGTTTCCAGCTGTCTGAGCAGCTACCCTCCCTTCCGGCACTCGTACTCTGCACTATGACCGGGTGTTAGACTCAGAAGCCAAGTGGATGTGGTGGACCACACAATAGACTCCTGGCACTGTGAAGTTCAAGGACAGTTTCCGACTGGCGCAGTGAGCATTGCTGTGCTGAAAATATCCGTGGATGACTGGTTGAAAGTGGTGTTTAGTGGCATTGAACTGCTCAACCAACGACACACAGAGATAGATTTGTTTGGGAGACTGAGAGGGTCAAGCAATAACGAATACACACATGTCTGAGTATATAGGGGACTGTTGTATCGCATTCAATCAGTCCTAATTCAGCCTAGTCGTAGTTGTGGATGTACATCGATGTGGTGTTTCCTACCGCCAAAGCTGTCTTGTATGAAGTAAACAAGTTCCATAGGTCTCATACATGCACTAAATATGGCCCAGTGCATATAGCCTAAGAGATTCACTATGCAGCAGTGGACAACTTGGGACTATCGCTCGACTTTAAGCACTTAATTCCGCTCATTAATACTTCCAAGCAAAGCAGTTTGCTCTGTAATGCAACTTTGTTCCTGCATAGTCCAAGTACGAACATACTAATAAGTCCATGATAATGAATACAATCCTGACTATAGTGCTCTCAAGTCTCCCAATCCCGTATAGCTGTGTGTCCAGTTACTCCCTTCTCTCAGGCCCCCGCACTCAATTCAACTCAGGCAGCAATGTTCTCCTTCCTGTGCCTTATTTTCCTTCCTATCCAGGCTGGATGGCTGACTCTGAAGCCATTTGGGTGTGTGGACTCCTACCTGGACCACCGGAACTTACCGCTTTGTGGACTTTTTCGCAATACCGCAATGGGCTGTCAGCAGGGTAGACACCGCTGTATTGAAAGTGACAGCAGATGAATACTTTAAAGTGGTGTTCAATGGAGCAATGCTGAAGAATTATGAAGTGGGGGTGTACTACTATACAAGGTTTTTGAGTTATAATGTGAAGGGGCTGCTGAGAGTTACGAGTGAAAGTGGAGTTTACCAGGAAAACTTGTTGGAAGTATATGTTATGACGGAAGTGCCGGAGTATATTGAGGGACTGCTGTATCGAGTGGACTTTACCTTCACATAGTGCCTTCAATCAGAGATAAAACTGCTAGTGAATGATTGATTTCAGCCTATTATCGTCAATTTACCCAGCTTCTTAATACATCGTCTAGTAATTTCTCTTCATAAACCCTCCGAAGCCATTTCTATCTCCCACCCAATATAGTGTCTGCAATGGCACAGGACAAGCGTCTCTTCCTCGAGTGCTTCAAGTTCCTAGAGGCCGAAGAAGTCCTCAGCACTGCCCGCCTCGTGAGTCGACAGTGGCGGCAAATCGCCCTGCTGGACGAACTGTGGCTCACCTTCCTCCTCCGAGACGTATCCCCGCGCTTCCTATCAGCCCTGGCTCCCTACAGAAACCTGCGCTTCGCCTACTACTGCCTGCAGAGGAGACACAGGTTTATGTACGTGGTGAGGGAAAGAGAGGGCAGTGTAGTGCTTGTGCGGGTGGACTTGCTGCTGCAAAGCTGCTCCCCACTACTGGAGTTAGGCTGCAAGCACAGTCTTCTGCTGCTATCGGATGAAAGTGTGGTTTTGTGCGGAGGGAAAAGCAGACTTGGGTGGAAGTCGGAGCAATCGAGTGCGATTTGCTACTTGTACCGGTCGCAAACGAACACAATGCAGCAAATTGAGTCTCTGTCCAGTCCCAAAAACAACGTCTGTCTGCTGGAAAGAGAAGGGAAAGTGTACGGATTCGGAGGGTGGCGCTGGGAAATCGCCTCAATGCGGAGGAAATACCTGGAAAGCAGCAGTGTGGACGTGTGGACAGTGGGGAAGTGGAGCAGGGAGAGTGGGGAAATGCCTGTGAGTGCTGCCCACCTCTCAGTGGCTAACCTGCCTACAGGAGTGCTGCTAGCGCCCCAGCAGGAGCCCTGGACCTGCTATCTCTACGAGCCCATCAAAGACCTCTACAGTCCCTTTAACCTCGACCTGGGCCTAGTCCCCACCCACACTTTTCTCGCTAGAGTCAGTTCTGACATCGTTTTCTTCGCTTGGGGAGACGACATAAGCGCTGTGAGCCTGCTTTCCTCTGAGAAATACCAAGTGACTGGGCAGTTTGACCCGACTTCACTCGAAACTGCACTCGAATACCACCAAATTTGCTACATTCCTCACAACTCTGGCAGTGACAGGCTGGAGTTCACGACTTTGGAGGGCAAGCAGGGCAGTCTCGAAGCGAGTTGTATCTCTATTAAGGAACAGCAGGATAGATGATTTCCCCACGAAATAGTGAGAAAAACCAGGTAAAGCTTGCTTATTTCGTTACTTTATAGGCTGATTCTTCTGTAAATTTCGGGAAAGTAGGCGGATTTTATCGTAGATTCAGTGAAAAGCTGTAGAAAGTGAGGGGAAAGCCGCCTAGTGAGCAGGTGGCAAGGGAGAAATAGGGCCATCTGCAATGTTATCCAAGTTTGCCCGCACACCTCTCAGATTCCCCTCGCTGCACCCTCTTCGTTTCTTTTCCTCTGACAAAAAGCCGCCCAAAGGCTTCGAAAAGTTCTTTCGGAAGCGGTCGGACCAGTCCCAAAACCCCAAGTCCTCCCCAGACCCTCCCAAACGGCCCTCCAGTGAAGACCCCGAGCCTCCCCCCAACAAGCCTTTCTTCAACTTTACCTCGTTCAAGCCGGACTTCAGTCCCAACCCCCATCCCAACACCCTGTTCCTGATGGCAATTGGAAGCCTCGCAGCCCTGCTCTTCCTAGCACCCCCTGCTAAGCCCAGAGACGTCATATCCGTGCAGGACCTGGCAAGGAAGTTCATCGACCCGGACTTGGTGAAGAAAGTGGTGATTGAGATGCCCAGGCCTAACGATGTGCGTGCTACTGGGTTGTTTACAGTGCTGGCTTGCAATGACAGGGAGGAGGTCTTGGCGGAGCTCAAAGTGCCCAATATCCAGGCCTTCCTGGCTACTTTGGAGTTCGAGCAGGGCCTGCTGCACAGGGAGAGAAGCAGATGGGCGCAGATTGAGTACAGATATGAGGAGGGCACTTCTTTGCAGGAGACCGGGAAGTTCCTGGAGAAAAACGTGATGCAAATCACGAACTTGGTCTTTTTCCTAGCGATCGCAGGATTGATCTATCGCTTTTCCAAGCAAAACAAGGGCGGCGGAGGGATGGGCGGCGGCTTCGACATGTTCAACGCCTCCAAGTCCAATTTTAAGGTCTACGGCACTGATATCAAGATTGAAAACCGCTTCAAAGACGTCGCTGGACTGGCCGAAGCCAAAAAGGAAATAATGGAATTCGTGGATTTCCTGAAGAAGCCAGAGAAGTTTCTCAAGCTGGGCGCCAAAATCCCCAAAGGCGCTCTGCTAGTGGGTCCCCCAGGCACAGGCAAGACTCTCCTAGCCAAGGCTGCTGCTGGCGAAGCCGGAGTTCCCTTTTACACAGTGTCAGGGTCAGACTTTGTGGAGATGTTCGTAGGTGTGGGCGCCTCTCGTGTGAGGCAGCTCTTCAGCCAAGCCAAAGAGCGAGCTCCTTCCATCATCTTCATCGACGAAATCGACGCTGTGGGGCGCAAGAGACATGGACGAGTGGGCGGCAACGACGAGAAGGACCAAACCCTCAACCAACTGCTCGTGGAAATGGATGGATTCGGCACTGACACACACGTAATAGTGCTCGCAGGGACTAATCGAAAGGATGTCCTAGACGGTGCCCTATTGCGACCAGGCCGGTTTGACCGTACCATCGAACTCACACTCCCTGATATAGACGGCAGGGAGCAAATTCTGATGATCCATTTGACACCGTTGAAGTTGAATGTAGAGCTGCCCACTGAGCAGTATGCGAAGCGGCTGGCTGCGCTGACTCCCGGCTTCAGTGGAGCGGACCTGGCGAACCTATGCAATGAAGCAGCTATCCTGGCTGCCCGCAACAACAAGGACTTCGTCGACAGAAGCGACTTCGAAGCGGCAGCGGAAAGGGTGATTGGAGGCTTGGAGCGCTCGAAGAAGCTGGACCCCAAGGAAAGACAGGTAGTTGCCTACCATGAGTCAGGCCATGCAGCGGCTGCGTGGTTCCTAGAGGGTGCAGACCCAGTCCTCAAAGTGAGCATTTTGCCCCGGTCGAAGGGAGCCCTCGGATTTGCGCAGTTCCTCCCACACGAAACAATGCTCTACAGCAAGAGTGAACTGCTGGACAAGATCTGCGCCACTCTGGCAGGGAGAGTGGCTGAGGAAGTCTTCTTCCACAAGGTCACTACTGGAGCGCAGAACGACCTGCAGAAAGCCACGGAAATCGCCATGGCACTGGTCACTTCGTTTGGGATGAGTGAACGGCTGGGTCCAATTGGGTATTCGCTGGACAAAGAGTCTTTCGGGAAGCCTTTCAGCCAAGCTACCAGTCGCTTGATAGACGAGGACGTGAGAGCAACCGTCCAAGCCTGTCTTGAGCGTACTCGTGCCCTAGTGACAGAAAAGAAGCCGCTGATTGAAAAGCTGGCTGTCAGACTGCTTGAGAAGGAGCGAGTGCTGCACCGCGACCTGGAGGAAACTTTGGGACCCCGGCCTTTCCCTATCAAGAGCGAATACGAGAAATACGTCAAGGAAGACCAAACGGCAGCCACTTCTAGTTAGATATAATGAAGAAAAGACCAGGGTCAATAGGCGCCAGTCCCAAAACGAATGTCTCGCCTGCTTCTGAAGAGGCCGTCAACCGCTTCCTGGTGACCATGCAAGGCAAACTCAGAGAACTCGAGGGCAAGTATGTGACGCTTGTCAAGCAGTGCAGAGGCGTCACGCAGGGTGCACATAAGAAAGACGCAGATGCGAGTTTCTTCGAAGAAACCAGTTATTTACAGCAGCTCCGCGCTCTAGACGAAGACAAAGAGAAACTGGAGACCGAGTTGAATTACCTGCTGAAAGCTAAGAAAACACTCACAGAAGCAGGAGCGCGGGACGACGAAGCCATCAAGCAAGTCTACGCAGACCTTTCAGAGTCCCTGCGCGTTGCACAGACCCAAACCCTCAAGCTACTGCAGGGCAGTGACTGGACTACTCGAAGTCACGCAAGTGACATATTCACTACACTCTCAGACGCTGTCTGGACTCAGGTTTCGCAGCTGAGAAACCGGACCGAAGGACGCGAAATGAAGGAACTACTGAACGAAGTGGTGCGTCTGGAACAGAGCAAACAAGTGCTGGACCTGCAGTCCGAGGAGTTCCAAGAGTCTCTCCGGCAGAAGTACAAGTCACGCCACCAGCGAGACAAACGCAAAATCGCAGCTTTGGAAGCGGAAATGCGGAGACTAAACGCAGCCCTGCAAACCCAACTCCGCTCCAGCTCCTCCTCACTCAATGTCAGTCTCAAGCCGACAGCCACTCGCCTCTCTGGCCACTACGAGCGCAGTGTCCGTGCCAGCGTCAGTCCTACTCTTGTAAGGAAGAGAGTGTCGGAGTCGAGGGAAGAACTGGGAGTGGCGGAGCGAGAGCTGCTCTTCAACTCTGCACTGAGCGACACTTCCCCTGGCCGCAAGTTGAGGACTTCAGGGGTTCAGACGCACCTGCAAGACGCTGAAAACGCAGACCTGGAGGCCAAGCTGAAGACTCTGGCTGCTGCTTCGGCCAAATATATGGTGAAAACGCGCAATCTTCTGGGGAAAGTGAAGGACTCGCAGACTGAAGACGCCCTGGAAAGCCTCGCTCATGTACTGAACTCCGTTTCCATCGAAAGCTCCATGGACTTGGAGTTGGAGCGGTCTGCCCTGAGTCTGAAGGACAAAGCTGCTTTGGAGCACACTAATACTCTACTTGAGAAGGAAAACGCTCGTTTGGAAGGGAGGCTGAAGGACGTGCAGCAGCAGTACCACAACTTGGCCGAGGCTTTGGAACGTCTGCAGCGGACCAAGCCTGAGAAAGCCGACCCAAGTCGCAGAAGTGACAGTCTCACAGGGCAGGTGAAAGCTCTGGAGTCCACCCTCGAGACTGAGAGGAAGCTGAGCAACAAGTTGAAGAAAGAGCACAAAGTGGCCTTGGAGGACCTGTTGAAGGACTGCACAGAGCTCACTAGTGAGGTCAAGTTGCTGTCTCAGGAGAAGGAACTGCTGCTGGGGGAGTTGGACTCCAAAGGCAGGGCACTGGAGTTGGTACGCGGCCGCAGTGTCCACTCGAGCAGAGCAATTGGCCAGTTGCTGCAAGAAACAGAGAAAATGCAGGCAGAGCGCATGCGACTTGTGGATAGTCGCGTGGGGGTTCTGCAGAGACACATCAACCAGGTGAGCAGCAAAGCGGCCCAGGCAATCAACAGCACTTTAGGCCGCTTTGAAGCCCTGCAAAGGACTGCGAGCCAGGACTCAGAGGGCAAAAGGGAGGCTGAAAGGCTCAAACTGGCTCTACATGAGAAAAATAGGGCCTTTGAACAGCTGGGAAATGAGTTAAAGCGGCAGGAAACGGCCTTTGCAGCGGAAATTAAGCGAATGGAGGGATTAATTACTGACCAAAAGCAGCATTTAAACTCTCTCACAGCAGAGCAAGACGCAAAAGAGGAGGAAAGGACAGCCTTGCAGGGGCAAATTGCAGCCCTGCAGGCAGAAATTACTCAACTGTCCGAGGAAAAGCAGGCGATAGAAGGTGATTTCGAGGTCTTTCGGACGTCAAATCAGCTAAAATCGGTCCCAGAAGCTCAGTTTGAGGCCTCTTTTTCCTTCGAAGAACGCGCAGAAGCCGCTTTGGAGCACAACCTGGGCTCCGCTCAGGACGTCTTAGAGGTCCAAGTACAGGAACTAGAGGCCGAATTGGGACAGTTGAAAGAGAAACTGACCTCTGAAGAGGCCGCAAAGGCCACTTTGAGGACAGATAAGGAGGACTTGGCTGCGAGAAACAGTGCTTTGCAGGGAGAAGTGAGGAGTCTGCAGGGGAAAATGAGCGAACTAGGCAGAGAACTGGATGAAATCGGGGCGGAAATGAAGGCTTTGAGTGACGAAAACGGTCGGTTGAAGGAGCAGTCACAGAAATTCACTACTTTCCTGACTGAGCAAAAGCAAAGTCACCAAGTGAGTCTGCGGAAGGCTGAGTCCAAAGCCAGCGACCTGCAAACAGGCCTGCTTGCCCTGCAAAACGACCTCAGCCTCGCCACCGCCCGGGAAACTGCCCTGGCCGACCAAGTCAGCAGTGCTGAACTCACTATCAAGCGGCTGAGTTCCGAGACTGAGACGCTGAGGCGGGAGGGCGACCACAAGGAGCGGGAACTGAGAGAGACTGTGAGCAAGTTGAGGGCGGAGGTGGCTCTGGGGGAAGGGAAGAACAGGGAGCTGGCTGCAGACTTGAAGCGGCACCTGGGAGAAGCAGAGGGCCAAGTGAGACAAAAGGAGAAGGAAGCCGAGGGCTTGAGACAGGTCATCGAAACACTGAAGCAGGACCAGGGCAGACACATGGAGGAACTGGGCAAAGCCAAGTCCTCCCTAGAGACTAAGACCCGAGAGGTGCAGCAGCTGCGAGAGTCACTGCAGTCCCTCAGCCACTCCCACCGCCAAGTGAGTGAGGAAAGTGGGTACAAAGGAGAGGAACTGGCCCTGCTTACCTCCCAAAACACCTCTTTGGAGCTCTCGCTCAAGTCCCTTGCTGACCAAATGCACACTTTCCGACTGGAAGCGGCTGCGAAGGCTGCTAGTTGGAGCCAGGAAAGGGAGAGCCAGAGGAATCAGGTGTTGGCCTTGGCGCGGAGTCTGCAGGAGGCAGAGGAACGCTGTGCTGAACTGAAAGAGCAGGTGGAAGAGGCGGAATCTGCACTAAAGCGGCAGGAAAACGCGCTAATAAGCAAAAATGCAGAGGCAAAGACTCTCGAAGCAGCTAAGAAGAAGCTGGAAATGCAGGTTTCCTCCCTTGTGTCAGACCTCAAAACTACTGAAATAGCAGTAAAAGCAGCCAAAGGAGACTCAGAAAGCGCAATTTCCGCCCTCAATGCTCAAATTCAAACCCACAAAGACCACATTTCCTCACTGGAGTCGGAACTAGACCGACGTTGCAAAGCCCTGGAAGCCTTGCAAGCCAGGTGCACAGAGCTGGAGCCACTCCTCGGGTCCTCTCATCCCTCAGTGCTGGCCGCAGCTCTCCAGAGGGAAAAGCTGCTTTCCCTGCGTCTCTCCCTCTGGGCCAGTGACCTGGACATTCATATCACAGAGGAAGATTTCGAAAGGGGCATTGAGAGATTTACAGATGCACTGTCACTGCTGGCGAAAGAAAAGCAAAGTCTGGAGCGCAACCTGAACAGTGTGTTGGAAAGCACTGCGCAGGCTGGGGACTCCTCCGCGGAACTGAGGCTGGAAATAGAGAAACTGCATGGGAAGATGGAGGGACTGAGGAGTACTGTGGAGGCGCAGAGGAGGGAAATGGAGGGTGTGCGGAGGGAGGCGGAAAGGACTGTGGAGGAGGAAAAGCAGGCAGCAGAGCTGAGATTGGAGCAGTTGGCAGGGAAAAGCAGGGACCAATTGGCAGGCCTGCAGACTGACCTGGCAGTCAAGGAAGCCCGCTGCACTGTGCTAGAGCGAGAATTAGCCTCCCTTCAGCAGGCCCTGAGCGAGACTCAGCAGCGGGAAGAAGCAGCCCAACTGCAGCTTGCTCAGAAGATTCACGAGTTGGAACACCTGCCAGAGTCCCTGCCTTCCTCGAGCAAGTCCACTCCCAAGGCCCTCAGTGCTGATCTGGACTTCGCTGAGGAGGATATTGCTCCTTCTTCCCCTGGGAGTGAAGTTTCCTTCAAAGAGCAGTTGCAGCGACTGGTGCAGTTTCCGACAGGTCCAGGCAGCGTACTAAAGACTGTACAACACGATGGTCAGGTCTGGAACTTGATCTCGGTGGGCGATCGCAAGTACTCCTGGGTGCAGCCGAAGGAGGCGGAAGGCAGCGACTCAGGGGAAGACGCCGAGGACCGAATGAGGAAAATGGAGTACGAGTTGATGAAGCAGCAGCAAACTCTCACAAAGGCCGCGGAACTGCTCCGGCCGCACACTCCCCGCGCCTTCCCTGACCTCCTCCAGGCCCTCAACTTCCTCCTCAGCCAAATCGCCTCGCCCAGGGCCCGTCCTCCCTCGCAACACCTTTCCGCTAAGGACTCCAAGGAGTCTATCTTCAAACTACAGCTCGGAGGACTGAGAGACAGTCAGGACCTTTTGGATACACCCAGAGTTATGTCGAATCGGACTCCCAAGGAGCCGTCGTCCAGCATGGAGCGGCAGTTTCAGATCATTGACCAGGGTAACTGCTAGGCAGGAGTGCAGAAGCATGGGAAAGAGGCGATACTGGAGGAGTCGAATTCCTTTGAGAAAGGAGGCGGAATCACTAATAGAGCCGCGCATTCCTTCGGACTGTCAGACTCGTCGCTAGAGGGAGAGCTACGCTCCAATAGAGCCAAGTCGGAGGCTGTAAATTGGGAAAAAGCAGCAGATCGACTCGAAGCAGAGGTAAAGGACAGAGATGAAAAGCTGCGTATGGACGCACAGCAAATAATCGTGCTGCAGACCGACAACCTACGTCTCAAAACAGAAATCCAGGAGTACGACAACACGATAGCCAGACTAGAAGAGCAGCTGAAGGTAAAGAAGGAGGAACTGGGGCGAGTCACGCAAATCCGCAAGACTGAAGCTGCTATTAGTCTGCCAATGCTGAGGAACTCTGTGCTACGACTGGTGTCGGAGCTGCCGCCGCTGCAGAGAGACGCGGAGGAAATGATAAAGACGCTGTTTCCGCTGCTCGGCTTGACAGGGACTCAGGTGGAGCTGACAGAGCAGGCGAGGAAGGCCACCAAAGGCAGGAAAATATCGCTGCTGAGCCAGGTAATGACCTAATTCCCATAGTAGATGGCAGGCAGGTATGTGTTGTATCAAGTTACTGAGACTGGGTACCGATACAGCACGCAGGAAGCACATGTGGTGGAAGTAAGGGAGGAAGACTTGGGAGTGCTGTTTGCAATTGCCAAAGACGTGCTTAAAGCAGTTGAATCTGTCCCGGACTTGCTGCAAACTGAGCGATTTAGAGCGTATTTACAGCACGTTGCTCGGTTTTCCCTACAAACATCCAGCGGAGTTTACCTGCTTCCAACCCACTCGTCCTCAGCCCTCCCCCACACCACCTACCCCGTCCCCCTGCCCTCCTCCCTTCTGAGTACCATCTGGACCATATCAAGTCAACAGCGACTAGACGAGAATACCACTCCTGTGGCCTTCGGGACAGTCTTCCCAGGAGCCCAATTCGCTCTATTGAATTTCCTGGACACTGGGGAATTGCGAGGACTGTCGGACGTCCTGTATTTAGAAGGACTTCGAGGGCCTGAGGAAATCTGGTCTGTGTACTTCCCCGCCCAAGGAGAACTGCCCCTAGAAGTCGCCTATCAGGGTGTAGTGCTCAGTGGAGGGGAGTACTGTGTGTATGATACTGCTGTGGCCTGGACGAGTGCGGCTGAAGAGTGGATCAGGAGAGTGGTGAATGAAGGGGGAACGAAGTTGTTAGGTCTCTGCTATGGCTGCCAACTTATTGCGCAGGCTTTAGGCGGCCGGGTGACTGCTAACCCCTCGGGTAAGTTCCTGTACCACCCCGACCTCGTGAGTTTCCAAGGCTTCCTCGCCTCCCTTCTCCCCGAGAGTGCGCAGCTGTACCTGTCAGAGTGTCACAATGACTGCGTAGTGCTGCTTCCCTCAGTGGGTGAACCGCAGGGCCAGTCCTCCTCTACTCAGGTCGAGGCCTGGGGCGTGGCCTCCAGGGTCATATGCACTCAAGGCCACCCTGAGTTTTCCTCCGCATATATGCGTCTCTGCTACTTGCCCAGCCTTGTCTCTGCCGGCTACATCACCTCAGCCCAGCTAGGAGTCGCCCTCACTCACTACCAAGCCACTCCCCCAAATTCAACTCTCCTCTCTACCCTGCGCACCTGGCTGCACCATCTCTTAGCCTAGTTCTCCCTCTTTACCGAAAACACCACTACCAAATAAATCTGATTCGATGTCACACATATCCGTCGTCATCACTCCTCCCGAGCCCTCCAAGGCAGCTGAAGACCAGGACGAGGACAGAGACTGTGAGCGGAAGGAAGCCAGGTCGCCCAGTTTGAAGGATATGGGGAAGCAGAAGCACTATCGGGACTTGAACATGGTATGCACCAGTTAGTTGATCCACAGAAGGTCGGCGTCCTATAGCAACTGACCTAAGTCGATATATAAATCTCATGAGATCACTGATGTGGCACAAACTTGAGGTGGGCGGCAGACCAGTAGGAGTGCGCGAAGGCCACAGTCTGACCTACTCCTCAGGCCTAGACTGCTACTTGCTTTTTGGTGGGATCGGTACTCAGCGCTACCGGGAAGTGCAGGCCTTCAGCATAGCCTCGCATAGCTGGGAAACCCTAGCGACTGTGGACAAGTCGCCAGTGGAGCGCAATGGACATGTCGCGTGGATTGATGACGAGAACCAGATTCTGTACGTGCATGGGGGACAGTCCGCCAAGCGAGAGGCTTTAGGGGATCTGTATGCTCTGCATTTGGAGAACAACTCCTGGTCACGAGTCGGACTACCTGAGGACCAGCCCGAGGAACGGAGCCTGCACGCTGCCGCCAAAGTCCAGGACCGGGCCTTCATCTTCGGCGGCTTCAGTCCGTCCAACGGGTATTTGAAAGATCTGTGGTCTTTCAACTTCGGAGCAGTGGACTGGGCCTCTGCAAGGATCAATGGCGCGGGCTGGACCAGACACATGCTCAGAGGACAGGTCCCCGCAGGCAGGAAAGCGCATACAATGGTCAGTTTCGAAGGGAAACTCTACCTGTTTGGCGGGGCGACGGAGCAGGGCTACAGCAATGACCTGTTCTGCATCAATACAGCGGATTTCAAGTGTACGAAGGTAGCAGCGAAGGGCGCAGTGCCCTCCCCCCGGGCTTTCCACTCTGCAGCAGTCATGGACCACAACGGAGTAATGACTTTATTCGGAGGACAAGAGTCAGTGTGGGACGGCAAAACTGAAAAAGTGAACATTTTGGGCGACTTTTACCTGCTGAATTTGCACGATTTGAGGTGGACGCAGCAGCCTGTGCCCTCCGGAGCCGCTTCCCCCAGTCGCAGATACGGCCACGCCATGGAATACGGCTACTCCGAAACTGGGCAGATCCTGTTACTAGGCGGAATCGAGCGAAATCACTGTCCAATGGATGTATACCTGCTGGAAGAAGGCAGGTCCCAGTGGAGTCCCCAGCAAGAGTCCGAGGGCAGGGAAAGAGCAGGGCAAGGGGACAACTCTGCTGCACTCAAAGCCAAGGTGCAAGAATTGGAGCGAATGCTGCAAACAAACGCGCAAAGACTGTAAACAACATGTAGAGCTGCTTTGGAAGCGGAGAAACTACAAATTGCTGATAGCTTTGAGCAGGAAAGGAGGGCCAGTCGGGAAGAAGCCAAGCGACAAACCAAGAAGTTCGAGTTTCTTACGCAGGCCAATAAGTCGAAAAATGACAAAATACGGCAATTGCAAGAGGCTTCTCGGATACATCGAGAGAAATGCGATGTCCTCCAGCACCGCAGTGAAGAGCTGGAAGACATCGTCAAAAAGGCGGAATCCCTGCTTATTACACTGGACCATAGCTTCAACGAACTGATATCGATGAGTACTGTCCACTCAGACATGCACCCTCACTTCAGACCTTTGAGTAAGGAGAAGATGGAGGAAATCAGTGACAGGAAGAAGAAGCACCAGGAGTGCTTAGTCAAGCTGCGAAGCGACTACGAAGACCAGAACAAACAGCTCGAAGCCCTCGAGGGAGAAATAGAGCAGCCGGAAACTGCCAATTTGATCTCCGAAGGAAGAGGCGAGCAGCAGGAAGAGCGGGAAAAAGAAGACCTGCAGGACTCTCTCGAGGAAGACAGCGACCGAGATTGATAGTAAGTTAGGGGTTAAAAGAGGTGTAGACATTCAGCACGAACAGCGGTACTGTGCCTATGCTCAGGAGAGCGGACAGCCACTAGGTGGAAAGTACCAGCGGCCAGTTGAAATGGAAGCGGGAAGCTTGAGGGACTTGCAAGCGCGCAGCTATATGGAGTAAAGGAATCATAAAGAATATCAAGAAGAAGGCGGAAAGTCCGGATTTGTCCACTATCGGCCCCAACTGAACCTGCAAATAGGCGTATAGGAAGGAAGGCAGTGTGCAGCCCAGGCGAATTCCATAGTATATCCGTTTATGATCGGTCCTGACAGTCTCTCTGTCTGCACTGTACAGTACTGACAGGATTGTGTCGGACAGGCCGTGAGCCAGGATAGGAAAGATGGAAATCACGTCAAAGGCAGGGAAAAGCACAATCAAATAACTCACAAAATAGGTCCAATTTGGACGATTTTCCGCTGAATTCCCATACGAAAAGTCACGAAAAGCCAGCGAAACATTCGAAGGCAGATCATTCAAACCAAAAGCAGCAGTCAGGCCTAAAGCGGGGTAGCATAGGAGCAGCGTTACAGCCACAGCAGCTATAATTGTGTCGCGCTCAAAATGCTGGAATAATAGTTCTGATAAGTCCCTGCGAATAGTAGAATTGGCATAGTTTTCCCCATTTCGGTGAAATCGGCTATATCGGGGTGGCCGGGACTGTAGGATTTATCGTCGTTTAGGCTCTTTTTTAGGGTTAAACTAAGAGTGGATAGGAGAATTACAATTAATATCACGAAGAGCCGCATTACTGTCAGTGTATACTGCATCCAGATCTGTTCATGGAACTCAATCATGCTGAAATAGGCCATCAGCAGCAAATACATGAATAAAAATAAGGCATATTGCTTATAGCACTCACCAGTAACTGTATCTTGGCTGCTGTAGTCGCAGTTCTTTGCGAAGATAGGCAAGTGAGATGCGAAGTTTGTGCCGAAGATGTTGGCGTAGGCTGTCAAACTGCACACCAAGTAGAAGCAATTCACTAGGAAAAAGACCCCCGCCCAGCCTTTCCCCATCAAAAGCCGGACTTCCTCATATAGGTCGAACTGCAGAGTGTTGGTGATGTTGGGTGCGGAAGGTAGGACTGGGGACAGTGCAGCTCCGCTATTGTAGAAAGGCTTGGTTAAGAGCTGGAATAGGCCTAAGGGTTTAGCTTGCACTCCGTTGATTGCGAGGGCGGTGACTCTGCTAGTTATTTCGATCACTTGACGGGCCAAAGCCCAGCCTAGAGCCAGAAACACAACCTGTATTCCCACAGATAGCCCCCACCCGCCATTCTGATACGCCCACGGAATAGACAGAAAGCCCGCTCCTATGACAGAGTTGAGTGTATACGCATACCCCGGAAACCCTCCAAACTTCGTCTTCTCCTCTTCCACTCTCCGGTACTCTGCCATTAGATTAAAACCAGACTAGGGTGTATATGTTCAAAGCAAGTAAGGGCACACTGAGCACCGCGATGAGGAACGAAACCCACTGATTGCAAGTTACGTTAGGGCTAAAGGAGGCTTCGTAGTGGGAGTGGACGGGGATGAAGTAGCGGGAGGCGATGTGACAGAGAGGGATCATGAAGAGAATGAGGAAGAAGGAAAGGAGGCCGGAGTGACTGATAATGCTGCCCTGAATTAACAGTACCAGGCGAGTTTCCAGCATTGCATATATGAACGAAGGCAAAATCGCAATAACGCGAATAGCATAGAACGCCACTCTATGCTCCGTCATTATTTTGGCCCGATTCGTGCCATATATAGCAGATATGATATTGTCAGACACAGCATGAGACACAATTGGGAAAATGGACACTACGTCCAGTGCTGGAAACAGCACAACTAAGTAGCTTACTATATACGTCCAAAACGACCGATTCTCTCTCTCTTCCCCAAAGGTAAAGTTGTGATATGCCAAACTGACATTCGAGGGAATGTCGTTGATTTCAAAGGCAGCTGCAAGGCCGATGGCGGAATAGCAAACCATTAAGGAGAGAGTGACAGTCGTTACAATCCATAGAAACACAGGGACTTCTTTTCGGATGCTTTGGATAACACTGGGGAAAATCGTCTGATACAGGCCTGAAAAGAAGAGGATGGGTAAGGTGCTGCCCAGCATTGGGAGATTGGCTAAAGGCGGATTTCCCCCTTCAAATGGACCTGAAGTAGTAAGGTTTTTCCGCATAAATACGCCCATTAGGCAGGTAATAACGATCACTGCGATGACTAACACCCGCAAAGCTGTGAGAGTCACCTGCATCCACACCTGCTCATGGAACTCAATGACCGTGAAATAGACCATTCCCACTAGGAATAAGAGCACTGTCGCCCTATATTTCCATACACAGTCCGCACTGACCTCTACATCTGCATAGTCACACGCCTCCCCCCACAGAGACACATACTCTCCAAAGGAAGTCCCGAATATATTCGCGTAAGCTGTGAGTGTGCCTGCGAAAAAGAGGGTAATCACTAGGAGATACAGGACTCCGCAGCTGATTAGACACTACCAGCGGCCGAACAGCAGACGCACTACCTCTGATAGGTCGAATTGCCTGTGTGTGATATCGGGCGGAGGCAGGGCCACTAGTGGCTCCTGCACCTTGTCAATAGCCAGGCCTAGTCGCACTAGTTTCCACAGGGATATTGAATGCACGTAGTTGGTGTCGTCTTTGTGCGTTTGCAAGGCTTCGACTCGACTAGCGATTTCCAGCACTTGGGTGGAAAGCAGCCAACTCACAGCGGAAAAGACCACTTCGAACCCGAGCATGAGCAGCCAGCCTCCGTGTTGAAAGGCCCAGGGAATGCCTAGGAAGCCTGCCCCTACCACAGAGTTGATAGTGTATGCGTAGCCTGTCCATCTGCCAAATGTGGGTTGGTTAGCCGGATCCATGGATAGAATGCTGCTAGCACTTCCAGGTCCGTTATATAGCGGTGACGTGACTGTGGAGGTAAACGGCAGAAAAATCCGAGTCCAAAGTGTCCCTGAAACCGAGGGAACCGCAGGGAACCTCTGGGACGCAAGTGTGCTTCTAGCGGAGTTCCTCACTACTTTGGAACTGCAAGCTCTGTGAGTGGCAATTAGGACTGTCCTGGAACTCGGCGCAGGACTAGGTCTGTGCAGTGTGGCAGCCAAGCTGTTCGGAGCTGCAGAGGTCGTAGCTACAGACTTGCAGCATGCATTGCCAGGCATTGCACACACTGCAGCACTCAACAATGTGCAGCTCACGATTAGAGCTTTGGACTGGACACAGCCCTATGCAGTGCGGGCGGATTTAGTGGTGTTGTCGGATGTGGTGTGGGTGGAGTGGCTGGTGGAGCCATTGGTAAGTACGCTGAAGTTGCTGCTTGGCAGGGACAACAGGGCAGTCATGTGCTATAAGGTCAGATCTCTCTTGGTTGATCAGAAGTTTCGGGGGAGTCTGAGAGAGGCGGGGCTGAGAATAGAGGAAATCGCCACTGCTAAAGACCATCTTTTATGCCAAATCACAGCTAATTCCTCCTAGTCTCATAACTCCAGCGTCTACTTGCAAATATAGATCTAAAGCTTTCAAATATACCTTTTAATGCACTCAGAAAGCCTTCGTAAATCCTCTCTTCTGAGTGGAAACTGCCAGTAGTGATTTGATTCTTCAAGAAACCCAACAACCTAGCAGTTCTTTCGCAGCCCCACCTCATCCTTTTGCACTATTCAAACTCTCTGAAATGGAACTTTTCTCTATCAGCGACGACCAAGAAGCAGACGCCAGCACCAAAATCCACCCCATGAAGCGCTCCCTCCACCCAGCCTTCCTCCCCATCTTCTTCCCAGTCACTCACCTTCCCAAAGGCCGCAAACTGAAATCCCTGCCCCAGCCTCTTTTCTACACCCTCTATTACACCCCTTCCCCGCAGCCTGTTCCCATGGTCCTACAGGTGCAAGAGGACTACTTTTATGCATATGAGAGATGTGGGGAATTTTGGGTGGTGAGACATTCGTGGAGTCTCAGGAGACTGATTGTGGTGGAGCTGAATGAGGGGAAATGCTCGGAAATGACGCTGGTTTTCCCCAACAGCAGTTTAGACCCTGGAGACTCACTGAAGAGAAAGCAATTCGACGTAGCGGATTTGACAGGGTTTCTGATGGCTCTAAGGGACAAGCTACTGGAGTGTGATATTGAGTTGGAGTTGGATGAAGCGAGGAAGCTTTGGGTGAAATAGCATAAATTCCTCCATATCACACTAATTACGCTTTAAGTCCTTCTCGAGCTTCAGACAGGCCATCATCCCGGCAAGGCTTTGGTCCACCCATAGCTGTAGCTTGCGGTTTTCCTGGCTTTCGCTGTAGGGGTCGACCTTGGCTTGCTGTCCAGATCTGAGCTGCACCATCATTTCCCCCGCTCCCACCTGATACAGCACTCGCACTCCATCAGTGAACACCGCTTCGAAGTTCGGCGGAGAGTTCCACATAAGTAAATACGTCCCAAAGCCGTCCTGATGTGTAACTTTCGGCGTTTTCCCCTTCACAGTGGTCACAAATGTACTTGCGTACTCATACAGTTTAGCCGCAGAGGGCGTTAAACAGCCCAGACTCATAGCCTGTCCATTGTACCAGACCTGCATCCCATCATTGGAAATCTCAATTCGGCGTTTGCCTGTCTGCACTGTAACTCCTCCATTCCCCGCTATTTCCACATACCCGTTCTTTATCTCGTGTCGTATGGGAATTAGGTGGGTAGTGTCCAGAGGCGGCAGTTTGCCAGTTTCCAGGGTGACGGAGGACTCAGTGTGTGTGGGGCGATGGCGGATAGCAGAGGTGTGGCGTCGACGCAAAGGAGTGGCTTTGACTTGCATGTCTGAGGGCTGGAGACGAGAGGTCAGGGCTGCTGGCTGGGTCTTGTGACTTATTCGGACGTTGTTGGCAGGGGATAGAAAGGACTCTTTGTAGTCGTAAAAGCTGCAATCTGTGTCGATGTTGAGTGCGGATTTGCTCTGAGAGGCTCGCATGGTTTCTTCCTTCTGCGCGAAATACCCCTGGAAAAACGGGTGTTTGAGGACTGCTTGTATGCTCAGTCGCTCCCTCTTCTCCCACACCAGCAGCGAAGTGACCAGCGACTTCGCTGCAAGAGACCACTCTTCCGGCACACAAAACTGCATGTCCTTAATATTGCTCAGAGTAGCAGGGATAGTGGCGCTTTCAAAGGGCGGCTGACCCGCCAAACAAGCATAAACAATGCAGCCCAAGCTCCACAGGTCCACAGACAAGCCGTGAGGCTGATGACAGACAATCTCAGGGGGGATGTAGTTGGGAGTCCCACACACTGTCCCGCTTTCTTCCTCAGCCGTCTGCAGCCCCTTCGCCAGGCCGAAGTCCGCGATTTTGAGATGCGTGCATTCCGCATTTAGCAGCAAATTGCCCAACTTCAAGTCTCTGTGCATGACTCGCTGTGCATGCAAATACGCCACTCCCTCCACCAACTGTCCACACAGCACCCTGGTCTCCGTCTCTGTGAGTCTGCCCTGGCTGTGCAAGTGATGGAACAGTTCCCCGCCTGGGCAGAACTCCAGCACCAGGTAGAAGTTGCTTTGGTCTTCGAAGTGGTGGAGCAGTGGGAGGACGTTGGGGTGGGAGAGGGAACTTTGGATGCTGATTTCGGTTTGAAGGCGCTTCACTAAGGTGGCGGTGCGGAGTTTGTCCTTTTCCACGACTTTGAGAGCGTATTCCTGGCTGTTGAGACGGTTCTTTACTCGGTAGACGTAGCTGGTAGCGCCTCGACCCAGGGGCTCGATGATCTCGTAATCCTGAATAGAGAGGTACCGCGAGACTTGACCCGAACTTTTCGCCCATTTTAAATCAATACCATTGCCCATACCTTCGCGGCATCCCCCGAGCCAAAGCACGAGAATAGCCTACGAATCAGGTCTAAGCCAATTCTGCGATTTCCCCTATTTACATGCATTCCAGGCACTACCCTATCCCCGCTAAGCGAGCAATAGCCCATTAGTCCTTCCTCTAAGCCACTTCTTCCTCCTGCGCCCCTTCCGTCGACTGAAAGACTGGGATATGGAAGGCGTCTTCCATGCCGCTTATACGTTTGGACTGGTCGTCCGCCTGCTGCTGCAGCTGGGCCTTGTCGTGTTTGAGCTGGTTTAGCTGTTTTTCAAGGCGGTTATTTTCTTGCGTTTGGCTGATGAATTCGCTGCGCATGGAGTCGATCAGGGTCTGTAAGGCGGCGGAAATGTCGGTAGGGACTAAGTCCACCGTCGCTGTGATTTGCGTCTCTAGATTCCTCAAGTGCTGGGACAGCTCTGCACTTTCCTCCACATAGTCCCTCAACACCTCTCTCCCTTGCATCACCGCACTTTCCACATTCTTCAGAATATCCTTCGCACTGGACGTGTCCTGCGAGTTCCTCAGCGAATAGGCGCTTTCCCTCATCTGCTGCTCCGCCTCCGCCGACCCCGGCTGCAACTGAGTAAAGGTAGACATAGGCCTCGAGTCCATCGAGACTTTGGGACTAGTAGCCGTGCGAGTGCCAGGCTGTCGCAACTGAACCTCCATTATTACTTAGCCTTAGACCTATCCTTGCCTAGGAACTCTTCGCTGTAGTCACTGTAGAAGGTCGACAGGTGGAAAGTGGCTTGGTTCACTTCACGCACATCATCCACTGTCAGGAGCGATTTCAAGTACTGTGTGAGGTAGAGGAGTTCCCGGTCGTCAGGGTCATCGTGCCAGGAAATGATGGGAATTCCGTTGTCGATTTGATACCCGTAGCTGTAGGCCGCGTTGTCGATCAGCACTACGTCCTTCAAACTGCGATTCGCCAATATCCGCAAGTCCTTGATATGCACCCGGTCTGAAACGATGCAGTTCTCACGATACAATCGATGGTGAATCAGAGTCCTGGCGGGGTCGATATAGTTCATTACAGCGTCTGCATAGCTGCGTTGCGAGGCTGTAAACACGATAAGTTCCATTACTTCGCTGATTTGGGTGAGACACTCGGTGCAGTAGGGCCGGATTTTCATCTTCGCCTGTGTGGAAGTTACATGCACGATGTTGCCGTTAGGGAACCGAATTGGCAGGACAACATCCGGAGCTGCAGTTTCCGTCCGGTCCAAACAGTGCACTAGAGTCTCATCTAGGTCGAAAAGAGCTGTTTTGGGTCGATATTTGCCGGAAGGCTTCATAACTACCACTCTCTTCGCTTGCAACTGCAAAGGGTCAGCAAGCGGCAGGCCCCTAGCCATCTTCAGCCCTCTAAAAGTCTGATAAAGATGTTTGCGAGTGATGATTTCCGTCTTGTTCTTCCCAGTGTCCGCAGGGTCATTCGTAGACTCCACCTTAGTGACCAGTGAATTCAGCACAGAGGCCTGGGCTTTGGCCTTTGGCGACCTCAGCATAGGCTTAGCCTTTGAAGCGACTTCTGAATGGGAAGCAGTGGATTTCGACACTGGGGAAGGACTGCGGCTAGTGTCGAAGTCGACCTTGGGAGACACCATGGCCTGGGAGGCCTCCATTTCAGTGATAGTTTGGGGAGATAGGGGCTGTTCAGGTGGGTCTGGCTTGGAAGAGAGGGAAATTTCCGATTTGGAAGGGATTAGCTTCGAGAAGGTCACCTTTTTTGCCTGTTTTGACTGGGGAGAGGGGACTGTGGAGGTTGGTTTGGACTTAGATGGGCCGAATAGGCTTCGTTTGGGAGGGACTGCAGTGATGGTTCTTGTGCTGTAGCGAGAGACAGGGGCAGGGCTAGTGGCTCTTCGTGGAAATCCTCTGGGGGACCGAGGACTAGGGCTTTTTGGACGGTCTGTAAGTGGTCGTATATTTCTGAAGGAAGGACTCGTAGCTCTAGGACTCAACTGCCGCGAGCCTCCCAATCTCACAGTTCTCCTAGGACTGGAGAGTCTGGGACTGGGACTCCTCCCACTGACTCTAGGGCTTTTCGCTCTGGGACTCAGCAGACGTGGACTGCCGGGACGAGGACTAAGCGGCCTGGAGACTGCGGTCCTGGGACTGAACTTGACGGTTGATCCGCGCTTGATGACTATGGAAAGGTCGTTGTCTGGACTAGGAATGTAGGGATGGAGCGGTACCTTTATCCCCAAGCCGCGGACCAACGCCACTAGGGAACTGCGGTAGTGGGCTGGAGCTATGGAAGGGGCGGAGTCTTCCATACTTACAATGTATATACAGCCCTTCCACTATCAGAGTGAACTGTAAAGGTGAGCAGATCCACTCTTGCAGTTTTAACAATACTGTCTTTTTGGTACTTTCACGAAGAGACTTTGGAAGGAAAGAGAGATACATCCTACTCGTTGCTGCTATTTCTAGCAACCATTAGTCTGAGAGAATTACGTATCCCTGGGAAATTGTGAATTTAGCTTTCTCAAATACCGTTATTTTCCTTTTTGCCTACCTTAGCTTCCTCGATTAGAGGTGCAGAGAACCAGCGAAACAGGTCCTTCTTCCCAGCATTCCAGTGGCTTCCTTCCATGTTTCCTTGCAGCTGCTTATAGCCCTAATTCGCTATGGCTCATGACTCGGCCTTACACAGATCTGCACTCAAGTTCCTGAAGCATGAAGAAGACCCTACCTGTCCCACAGTCTCCCCCGAAGCTCTCCACTCCCTCCTTTCAGTCCTCACGCTCTCTCCCTCTAGCCGCACAGCGAAGGACGTACTGGGTCTAGTGGCCTTCACGCAGCGAATTAAGTTCTTTGCGGACTTGAACGACCACCAAGGCTCAGACGCACACAGACAATGCGCCCAGTCTATGACGTATTTGCCGCTTTCCGCAGGAGAGGTAAGGACTAGACAGTTCGTGTTTCACGCAGGGGAGGAAGGGTCTCAGTTCTACGTGCTGTTGGCAGGAAGTGTGGCAGTCCTCGCGCCTTGCAGGAGAAAAGACGGTAAAGAGGACTTTAACCTGCTGGTGACTTTGAAGGCTGGGGACAGTTTCGGGGAATTGGCTCTGATCAGCAACAAGCCCAGAGCTGCGACTATATACACTCGGGAAGACTGTCACTTCGCAGTACTGACGAGGACTGACTACCTGCGCATACTGAGCAGAATCCAGGACTTGCAGCTCACTGCCAAGGTGGAGTTGTTGCAGCGACACCCTGCCTTCTTTGCGTGGAGTCGCAGCACACTGCAGCGGCTCTCCTACTTCTTCAAAGTGGTGACCTACAAGCGGAAGCAGGTGCTGTTCAGGGCGGGCCAAGCCGCCAACGAGGTGTTTCTAGTGAGCAGTGGCGACTTCCAGCTGGTAAAGTCAATTTCAGTGGACATCCCCAAACGTCTCCCCTTGCTAAAAGAACTCGAGTCCGCCCACCACAGTGCAGAAGTGACTCTCCTGAGTGTAGGCGAAATGATAGGCGACCAGGAGGTACTGAGCAGCCTGCAGCACTCCTACACCTGCATCTGCGCCTCTGCACTTGGCGAAGTCATGCGGATTTCCAAGGAGGATTTCCTGAAGCGAGTGGTTACTGATGATTCCGCAGGGTGGCTGCAGGACCTGGGAAAGTTGCAAGAGTCCTACCGTAGTGGCCGTCTGGAGAAGATCTCCAAACTGGAATCAGAGAAGTGGCAGTACAAGTCACCGAAGAGATTTTCGGAGATAAGCAAAGGAACAGACCAGAAGCAGATGGAAAAGGCTCGGTCGAGTCTCAAGCAGGAGGTCAGAAGACGCTGGCACCTGCCTTCTCCGTCAGTTGCGGAAGTCAGGAAGTCGCCCAGTGTGTCGATCTTGAAGTCGCCTCGGAAATCCGTAGTGCCGGTAAGGACTGGGAAGCCGGTGGAAGTGAGGGAAATGGTCAAGTCACAGGTGAGTCCTAGGTCCTGGCTAGACCTGGTGAAGCACAAGTACTTCCACCGGCGTGTAGGCTCCGGCGGCCTGGAACTGCTGGAAGAAAAGGGCACCGGCCGACTGACCCTCGTCCTCACCAACTCCAACAACTACATCCGCGTCACCACACTTTCAGACCTGTAACTAGGCGTGCATTAATATGAACATAGCGTTCGTGCTGGACACGTCTCTCTCCATGGCTCAGCGCACTGCGGAAGGCATCAGCTTCCTAGACTGCAGCAAAGCAGCTGTGGAGGTGATCATCCAGGCGAGGATGAGGTCGGCCACAGATCATGCGAGTGACAAGTACCTGCTGCTCACCACTGCTCGGAACCCGGTGCTGTCAGGGTGGGAACACGAGAGAATGCACTTCCATAGGACTTTAAAGGCCCTGGGGAGGACGAGTTTGGAGGGAGGAGTGACGCTTGCGGGGGCGGTGACTGCTGGGTTCGGACTGCTGAATGCCTATAGACATGTGCTGAATACGGACACTTATGGCTTCGGCAGACTGCGAGCTGAGTCAGGAGTGGTGATTGTCCTTACAGATAAGGCAGGGGTAGGCCTGACCAGAGACCAACTTCGCTCCGAGTCCTCATCTCCCTTTACAACTGATATCTGGCGCTATGACCAGCGTCTCTTCATCCTGCAATTCCACAACAGCTTCAACCAAACCGCAGTCCCTGACACATCTCCTCTGCCAGAGCAGACAGGCGGACAGACCTTCCTGATTTCCTCCTTCGCTGGAGCCTTGCAGGCCAGTGAAACGCTAGTTGCCTCCCAAGTCAATTTCCATGTTTTCACTGTTCACCTTGTGGACGAGGAAAAGCGAGTCATGCCTGCTTGCTTTCTGATGGATAAGAAAATGAGGACTAGCTTTTGGCCACTGCCAGAGGACTACTTGCAAGTGGCGGGGCAGCTCCCGCCCCGCACTCCGAACCCTATCTGTGTCTTTACCTCCAAAACCTCATACACAAAGTTCCAACCTCCCTCAGATTTCCCCTACGAGACCTATGAAATGATGGCGCAGACGACTCCAAAGAAGGTAGATGTGATCGCTAAGTTGCGACAGCAGCACGAGGGCAATGTATATGTCTGGGTTAGCATCAAGGACCATCCCAAGCCCTTCGGCTGTCTCTGCGTGGATGCAGACTCTGTCAAAATGATGGTGTTCTGCTATAACTTCCTGGAGTTGTGGGAGTGTTTGGACTTTTATAAGTTACAGTTAGCGCCGAAATCGGAGAAATCGAAGTATTACGAAGAACGGCTGAATCAGTTTTTCAGGGAATTGCCTCAATATTATGCCCATTTGATCCCGAATGTGCTGAAATCTATGAAGCTGTACCTCCCTGCGACGCTCAAATTCCCCACTCCCAACCCGCTCCCTGCAGATTTCGTTTCTCAGCTAAAGTTGCTGAATAAGCAGGAAAACCAGGTGAGAAGAGACGCAGAAATAGCCACTAAACAGCTTGCGGAGCAGCATTCGCAGGGTATAGCCACCTGCTGTTCTCAGTACTCGCACAGTCTTTACGTGGATATCGCTACTATCCCGAGAGACGAAGTCAGCACTGCCCTGACTTCCATGTCCCAGCAATTCTTCTGCAACGAAGTCCGCACCGAAGTGCTGATCTCCCGAATGGGCGACTACCACGAAGTCCTGAGCAAGCGCGGAGTCCTGCGCGACCCGTACCACGAAAGAGAAATCAACCTCATACTGAACGCAGACAACTTCGGCAATCCCTTCCGCAAGCTGACCAAAGAAACAGCACAAACCATCCCTATGAATGAACCGGATATACGAGTGCCTTTCCAGAGGGAGGAAACTGCGGGGCCGGACCTGCTCGTGCAGTTGGTGAAACTGCCGGTCAAGCGGGCTCGCGGCTTTTCCACCTCATACGAAAGGCTGAAATTCGTAAAGCGGCAATGCCTGAGTCTGCAAAAGGCGATTTCCAGTCTCAGAGACCCCGGCCCGATGGTGGAAGACCAACTGATGTCTCAGCTCCAAACCATAGTCGGCAAAGTATACAAGAAGAAGAACTCCTCCACCATCAACGAATACAGAGAGGGGAAAATGGCCTTCCTCGAGGCCATCATTTCCCAGGCTCGTATTTACAAGAAGCCGGACCTGGCCCTCAAAATCGAAGCCTTGAAGAAGAATCTAACCTCTTAGGACCTTAGGGGAATCTCTCCATGTCTTGGTAGGCCCTTTCGGCCTCGTCGTAGACTGACTCGCTGCGCTCGGATATGCCTTCGTAGAGTCGCTGGGCGGGGTTGTAGGCGGGCTCGTCACAGGTCACATCCACTTCTTCAGGCTCTGGGTAGCGAATGGTGGATTTCTTGACCTGCAAAGGCTGAGCTTGAGTGAAGTTTCGATCGCGAATTTGAGCTGCAGAGGCAGGCTTCGCAGTGTTAGCAGGGCGAATGAGTTGAATGGCTCCCGAGGGAATGGGCATTCTGGTTTCCCTGCTTTCTCGGTAGAGGTTGGGGTCTTGATTGGAAGCTTTGGGTCGGGCGGCAGTCTTCCTTTGCCAGTAGTCTCTGGTCAGAGCCACTGGAGCGTCGGTGCCTGGCTGAGGCTCGTACAGGCCTTTCGTCTTCGCAGCCTGCGTTTCTGGCCTTTTCGGCTTCACAAACGACACTATCGACTCTGCAAACCCTCCCTGCTCATTCCTCTGCCCACTCCCCTCCTCCACCTCCAAGTCTTCCTGTCTCGGAGGCAGGTAGTCCAGCGTGTGCAGGTCTGGCTTGAGTGGCAGAGACACTTCCTTCTTGGGCAGGTAGATGGGGAATTGCTTCCAGAAGTCAGGCTTTTGCTGGACTTGCTCGAGGACTTCGAGCATGTTTTCGGTCAGTGGGGAGGGGACTTTCCATACAGAGAGGAAGCCGGAGCCGCAGCCAATTATAATAAAGCGGCCATCTGAGGAAAAGGAAACTGACTCACTGCAAGTGACAGGCTCGAAGCGGGACAATTCCGCCGTTCTCCGGCCTGTGCCCGACTCATAAACGTGCAGACGGGTAAACAAGCCTGACTTGTTAGGGAGCAAAACGGCCACATACAAGCCCGAAGGATCAATATAGCAGCCTTTCGGCTTCCCATCCAGCTCTATCACTCCTCGTATTTCCGTCGTCTCTGCATGAAACACATAAATCGCCCTTACATCACTCGTCACTATCACATAATCCCCAGACGGATGCAGTGCAAAGCCTGTGACTGCCCCATCCACATGGAAGTTCTTAGCGATGCCCGGACTCAACTGTCCTTCCTGCACGACTAAGTCATGCAACTGGACAGTGCTAGCGTCGTGTGCAGTTACTGCTTTGATGGCCTGTCCGCCCACTACTTCTCGACTGCCTCTAGACTTGTATGTCACTCTTTCTTCGTAAAAGTCAACTGCGGTGTAAAAGACGCTTTGGTGCATTGCAGTTTCTTCCAAGTGGTACACAGGCCGCTGTTCGTTGTCGAAAAGGACGCAGAGGCCGCTGTTGTAGCACACTGCGAAAAACAGTCCTGAAGGTGTGTATTTGACGCAGGAAACTTGCATTATGCTGACTTCAAAGCTGCCAATAATCTTCGGCGTGCCACTTAACTCCAGAAACTTAATAGCTCCATTGGAAAAGCCACAGCACACAATAGGCCTTCCAGGGTGCACTCCAATAGCCGTGACTTTCAACTTCTCAATGCCTCCTGATACATCCAAAGCCTGCATTGTCCACCCTTTCCCTGCGTAGTTCCAGATATACAAGCAGCCTTCGTCACTGCTCGTCACGAAGTTCCACTTGGGCAGCCACTTGGAGCAGTTGACTTGGCAGCCGTGGCCGCTGGTTTGGTTGATGATGGCAGCTTGGCTGATGTTTACTACTTGAACTGTGGCATCTGAGAAGAATAAATACACCAAGTTGCCGCCATTGACGTGGATTTTGTCGATACGGGCAGTGTGTGAAGGCGGTACTTCCTTGAACAGACGGAAGGAAGCTATGGCGTATATGGCTAGACTGCCTTGTTCTCCGCCTACATAGAGGTAGTCCTGGAAGATAGCGATTGCAGAGAAGCGCAGTCGAGGGTGCGACACAGTAGCGACCCCTTTCCCAGTCCTATTGACGACCATCACAGACCCTGCATTCAAAAGCAGGAAGAACAGAGAGGAGTTGGGGTAGTACGCACTCGCCACCACCTCCGATTTCAAGTGCATTCTCTTGTTGATGACCACGGGGTTCTCCAACTTCCATATCTTCAAGCACTGCTCTTCTGAAGTGAGGAAGGTGACGTTGTCAGTTAGCAGGTGCAGGTCCACACAGGTGACTTGCACTTCGAGTTCTGCGACTTGCTGCAGTACTAGCTCGGGAGCTCTCCAGTCCCAGATGCTTAGACGGTACCCGCCCTGGTCCTCGCACTCGAGCAGGAAGCAGCGGTTGCCTGCGAATTGGGAAATCACCTTGGCGGGCGGTTGCAGGCGGGACTTGAAGGGGAGCCACTTGGCGCCCAGTTGCTCCATGCTACGCCAGCGCCACACGCACACCATTGGCTGAAGACTGGTTTCAGCAGTGAGAAGGAACTCTTGGTCGGGGGAAAAGACCACGGAGGTGATTTTGAACTCGTGACAACGGAGGTTGACACGCTTATCGGAGTGCACATCCCAGAGAATGACCACTGTGCCCACTGCATATACGAGTGTGTCAGTGGCAGCGTGCACTGCAAAGGCGGATACCGGTCCTGTCAAGTCCAACAGCTCCCACTTCTCTTCCATTTATAGCCTAAGCTCTGGGCTCAGTCCGCATTCTTCGGCTCGCAGGGATATTTGCTGTTTAGAGATAGTGTCTTTGCAGAGGCGTTGCCTAGACTAGTGAATCTTCCTGGTTCATATGAGGATTCATAGAAGTTAATTACTCGTTTATAAATGTGGTTTATCCTGCATATTCGCGACTTATAGCGGTGTATAGGGTCATTAATATCCACGTAGCACCCATCACTGTCATTATATAGAAACACTTATGTAATTTGTGGCTATTTTCATATTAGTGGATTTGATTGAACTGTGCCTCATTAAAAGTGCTTGATTTCTAGGATCCCATTATAGCTTCACACCCATCGAAATTTCGTAAGCGTCCTCAGCGTCCCCGGCGTCCTCACCTAGCGGTACCAGCAGCTCCTGCTTCCCTTCTCTCCTTTGATTTCTCTTCGAAGACGATAATTTCAATAGCACTACTATTCCCCACCAAACACCTTTCCCTGTGTCTGGATACAGCCACTGCATATTAGGCAAGGCTCGACATTACCTTCCCTGAGCATCTATTGGCAATATAGATCTCAATTCCCACAAGGAGAGGGAATGGAAACTATTGCGCATCCGGTATGTAGCTGAGACATGGAAATCAACTCCAAGCTCTGTTTCCCAGCGGGCCTATAGTCAGTAGAACTAGTTCTCCACAAAGTGACTGAGCCAAAGCCAAGTTCTAAATCACAAGGTAGACACACAAACAGTACTGTAAAGGTCTCAGTGTGGAGACTGAAACACTGCTCTGTGATGTCTAGAGTAGGTAGAGGAGGACTTTGAAGAAACACAGATCTTTCTATTATGAGAACACGGAGTAAACTAGGTCCTACCGTAGTGCATGGGAGAAAGTGTGTGGGGAACATTGCTCTTTTCACATGGTGTGCCACCACTATATTCTCCGAAAGCAAACACAGTGTTGTCCATTTCAATTACTCCTACCCCGTCTCTGGGTGTGAGAAGGGGTCAGAGGAGAAGTTTGGTAGTAATTTGGTCCAATGTCATACCCACTATCAGCACAGTTTCTATCCACTTGCATATACCCACTCTTACATTAGCAGGTAGTTGATGCTTGGTAATCTCGTGAGTGCTGAAGTCAAACAGCACGAAAGAAGAATTAAGTGAGCAGCAATGTATCTGTCCTAACTCCTCTCAAGTCATATACCTCCATCCTTTCCCCAGATAGAGCAGCAAAGAAGTGTGGGTCTTGGATGTAGGAACAGATTTCTCGAATAGCATTGAGACTCAGACTTCCCTAGCCACACCTTAACTCCCACACAGACAGCACCGCCATTACTACCATGGACTGAAGTCAACAATATATGAACTTTACTGTCTCTAGGCCATTC